>Ga0315914_1012153_pt1 | contig 10033 bp, 7 predicted proteins | sample MpolenodulesMG_FD_203920 | JGI IMG/M metagenome (GOLD analysis project Ga0315914, IMG submission 203920) | Medicago polymorpha root nodule microbial communities from Los Angeles, California, United States - elongated nodules | ecosystem: Host-associated > Plants > Roots > Nodule | place: USA... | reverse complement strand
ACACGTTACAACTGAAACCCGGATACGTAATACGGGTACGTGTACGATACAATATGGGTACGCGGATACGCAAATTTTTAAAATTCAAAATACAATGCTGCTAAGATACGTTATACTCTTAGATCACATTTAATCATAAAAGTCACAATTTACAAAAAATAATACATATGATCAAAATAAAAAATGTAAAGTTTTCATATAAATCATATTCTATTTTTATTCATAATCCATTGAATTTTCACAACACATTCTCACTTTTTTACCCTTCATTTTTTCCCAAGATACGTCTCTGTGTATATATGTCGAGTATCTTATAAGTATCCGATAAAATATATATTTGAAATTAAAATAATTATTTTTAATACTTCGTGGATACATATCCGCAAGTATCTGTGGAGTATCGGTATCTAATACTATCTGATACGGGTACGTCTCTATTTTGGAGTATCCGAGCTTCACCGGTTACAAGTGATCATATGTGGGACTTTAGTAGTGATCATAAAAGTGTCAAACATTTTTAATGTTCAAACAATTATCATTGATTGGGAATGTAAAAACTATCTACAATGACAGTATATATTAATTAACTTCAATAAAAAAAGGGAGAAAAAAAAAAAAGACAAGAGCTACATTAAACAGTGTTATGAGTTTCAGCCTTAGAATGTGCATTATAATTGTGTTCTCTAGTTTTTTTTCAAATTCCTTTTGGACTTGAAGACAACTATGGAGAAACCATGACTGTGGAAAAGATCAACATTGTCGCCATCATCGCTCTAGAGACCGCTCAAGAGTCACATATCATGAGCAACGATCGAATTGTGAATATGCCTAGTAGGAATTTGATGAACTACACAAATTGAGCACTATTTTCTTCTTCTGCTATGGCATCACTCTAAAGACAAATAATACACAAGTCAAGGATTGAGGTAGTCTTGCTTGAGCACATGCTTTTGGATACACTATTTAAACACACACACATCAAAATGTATTTTACTTAATTCTTTAAAAAATAAATGTTATTCAATTATTTTCTTTTTTCACTTTTTCTCAGTATCGTATGTGTGTCTAAAATTGATGTGTTAGGTATATGTCCAAGTAAGTATTTTCCGTCAAAGATTATATTTACATGTTGCTCACCTCTCTAAATTGTGACAACTCGGTGTTAGCAAGTTGGGCCCTTTAAGATTGATTCAATCACTTTTTATGTCGGCTCAACTGATCAAAAACATTTTGTCGCGATGGAAAAATAAGAATTTGTCAATGGGAGACCGCTTGATACTTTTGAAATTTGTCATGTCTTATCTACCAATCTGCTTCCTTTTATTCTTCAAGGCTCCTACAAGAATGATCTCTTCTATATAATCTATTTTATTTTTGTTTTCTTTTGGTGGGGGGGTGGGGGAATCTAGGAAAGTTTATTGCGAAAATTGAGACTTTATCTGTTTATGTAAAGACAAAGGTGGCTTGGGGGTTAGGAGGATGCGGAAGTTCAATTTGGCATTGGTAGGTAAATGGTTTTGGAAGATGCATGTAGGCAGTGAAGGGTTGTGGTATAAGGTTTTAGTAGCTCGTTGTGGTCAGATAGGGGGCGGTTGTAGAAGGGTGGGAAAGATGGTTATGCATTGTAGAAAGATGTGTGGAAGATCCGTTTCAGGCCATGGGATGGGTGTGGGAAGATGGTTTGACAATAATTTGCAAAAGGGGAGGTTGTTTGCATGGAAGGATGATCAGTATCTGTGGCAATCATTTCAAAAATATATGGACTCTTCTTCGCACATGGATTGGTATTTACTCTGTTGACTCAGCTTGTGTATCGGATCTCTTTTTGCAGTTTGGTCAATTAGGCGAGTTTTCTATAACCTAACAAAATTCTTTACAACTGGTTTGGTTCTATTGTGTTTGGGTGATTTGGAAAGAAAGAAATTAGTATTTTTAATCACAAGGAAGATCAATTACATCATTTATTAGACATGATTAACCTCCTTTCTTTTTGGTGGATGAAAGCAAACAACCCTTATTTTGCTTTTGATTATCATACTTGGTGGTTAAACCCCTTGTTATGTGTGGGTCTTTTCTTGTAATTTGATTTCTTTCTAGTTTATTTCAACAAGTTTTGATTTGTAACTATTGTAAAATTTTAGCGTTCTTTCTCGGCGGTTCTTGTGCTTATGTTAATATATATCATTTTGACTTGGGAAAAAAATTATTAAAGTATTATTTTTAAAAATAAAATTTAAAATGAAAAAACGTAAACCCTAAGGAAATCAAAATTTTCCAAGACATGCATTGTGACATCATCGAGTAACTTTTTGGCACATTTCTTTACATGACACAACAACAAAAACGAGTCTAAGCTTCAGAGGTATCAATAATTTCTAAAATTTTCAAGAGATTTTCCTTTTCGACCCTAATAGCTTCTCGTGTGTCTTCCAAATTTCTTATGTTGTCCTCGTTCGGATTATATAGTCCGAATTATTTCTCCATGGTTTTACATTATATAATTCGATCAACCTAAAAACAATATAACATTTCAGATTATATAATTATTCAGATTATTTCCCTATAGGCTTGATTCAAAGATGCATATTACAATATGAAGATGCATATCAAAGAACAGTTTTGACTGTTTGTTTTACCAAAAACAACCTCAAATGTCCACCTCTAAAAATGGTAAATACTAAAGGTGCACCAAATAAGGTGGAACATTTCATACAATCAACTAAGCGATCATATTCTTTATGGGAGCATGTTGATGCTCACGATCAAGATATACATTTTTCTCAGTTGAAGCAAGCATGTTCAAATCAACATCCCACATGGTCATCAAAATATCCATCTTGAACTTTTGTGAGAGCTAACCAATAATCATTATCTCCAATTGATTGGGACCCATAATCGATTCAACAAAATCAAATGCACTATAACTTCTGATTGTATTGGTCCTGCACTTGAGGATAAATTGATGATTATATTAGATATGAGCTTTCTCATTGCACATATATATAAGCATATGGTAGTTCAGCTATCAATCGAAATAGGGCAATCAGAAACTTTTTTTCTTTTATGTGGTGCACCATCACAGATAGATCGAATGGCAATCATTTTTTATGGTAAACTTTTCTCTCTGAATTTAGTTCATGTTTAATGTCATTATATTACAGGTATACTTGAAGGACAGGTGTCTAATCCTCTCACTTTTAACTATATGCACAACATCATCGAGATGATACAGAGCCTTGGGTATATTCGTAGGATGGCTAGTTGTAATGAACTAAGTCGTGCGGCGGGTCATGAGATAATTGAAGATGATGATGTGGTGATTGTTGATGATAAGAAAGTTGAAGACAGAGTAAAGGATGAAGTTAATAGTCTTGAAATTGATAATTGTTGCATAGACCACGAGACAAATTAAATTAAATGCATATCATTAGAGAAGTCAACACATATTCTATTTAATATGATATTTTTGATATAAGTATATATGTTTATGTTGGTCAAACCTTCTAGTTTATGAAATTTTAAATATGCAAATGTACAAAAGCATTTTATGTGGTTTGTTGGACTCTAGGGTATTCAAATTATATAATCTGAAATTCAGCAAAAATGAGAATTTCCGAAGGCGTGCGAGAATATCGGTGGTTTGAAAACAAAATTCTCAAATTTCTATTGTGAAATTATATTTTTAGATTTTAGAACGAGAAGATTAAAATTGTGAATCAACAAGAAATAAGGATCGAAAATTCAGTTAAGTCAAAAATAAATTAAAGAAACTAAACTCAGGTAAATAGTACGCAAATGGTAAAAGAATATAAAGACATTCGATATGTTGTTGTATGAGTTCGAATATATAATTTCCTATATCTAAGTTGTAAGTCTATGCGAGTTTCACCACTATACTCTTAAAAACAAAATAACACAAAAGAAGCAAATGAAAAGCAACGTATGAGAAAAGAATCCCAGATCATCGATGCCAGTGAAATTTGCCACCCTTGCAACCATAAAGGGACGAAAATATACATCACTATATTCCCGTGCTTTTCCATGCAAAGCCAAAGAATCAAGTTTTCTTTTCCGTTTCTTTACAACATTTTATTTGCAATTTCTAAATTTATAAGTGATTTCTTAATGCCAAAGAATGCTAACTATTGAGTAATTAAAATATTTGTCCTTTCCCTAAAATAACTAATAATATACTAATCTTCACATGAAAGTAACGTTCAAATGTGATGATGTGTGTATTAGGCGATAACACCAAAGAAAAGCCATTGGCATTATATATTAAGCTGGTGATAGAACCAATCTCCAATATATCACACAAATCTTGTTTAGTGATTAATTAGTTTTTTCTATGGCTACCCTTGTTACAATCAAATCAACTCCTAAGGAAGATGCTGAGGCTCTCCAAAAGGCTTTTAAAGGTAATACAAAAATCATCTTCACTTAATTAGTTTGGTTAATGTTTAATTTGATACTCTTATATGATACACTGGTTACTTACATTACCTTCATGTGTCACATTTTGTGGTCAACTCATTTTCGTAATTCTTTACTAGGGGCTTTTAGGAATGATCTCATTTCATTCTTTCTTGATTTTATCATGTGAAAAAATACACATCGCTAAATCAACCATGAATTTTCGATGTGGAGAAATGAAAATTAATACCTTTACCTTTAATCTTTTTTTGTTTCGAATAATCCTTTACCTTTAATCTTAATTGCTTTAGATGAGGACTCGTCCTTGTTAGTGGCAGAGCAAGAAAAAAAATCAGGTGGCCACAAAAATAAACTAAAAATAAGAAGAGGAGTTAGTTCAACGGAGGGAGGTGTGATACGAGATGGTGACCACTAGATAGAATTACACATGTGAATTCTAGTGTTGATTTTTTTAGAATTTTATTTTTCTTTAAAGGATTAAAGTTTTTTAACACATGTGAATTCTAGTGTTGATTTTTTTAGAATTTTTTTTCTTCTTTAAAGGATTAAAGTTTTTTTAATTTAATTTAGGTTTACAGTAAATGTTATATGTATTGGTTTATATACCCCGAACTTTTATAATTTTCTGTTTTAATTTATTTATTGCCTAAAAAACACTTAAAAGTGTTGAATTTTAAATATTTATTTATTTTAAATATGATGTTCAATTCAAATGAAGAAAATATATCTTGTATTAGCAAAAATAAAATAAAATATATTGTACTAAAACAGCTTATGTAAGGTCTAAGCATTGATAACTCATTCAATATAATTGTCAAGGGAAAACCAACTCATCACTCATTTCAAATACCAACAAAAAGGAAAAAATAATAGCCACCGATTCTTCAATATCCTACTCATATAGTAAATGTTTTATTTTTTACAAATTGATATAAATGTTCAAAACTCCAAAATAGACACTGACTATATATATAGAAGATTTTGGTATTGTCTTTTTTTTTCTTTTCAAATTAACTTGTACTTTCTCTAAGCAAATTTGGACAAGTGAAAGCATATTTCATAGCTGTAGAGCAATACATAGATACAAATTTGACATGATAATTAAAACATTATAATTTTAGAAGATATTGACATTTCTCAAAAAAAAAAAAACTTACCATTGTTAAAAAAGTTAAATACTGTAAAACATATTTTATAGCTGTATTATTAACTGTACTTTATATATTGAAGAGCTAGGGTGTTAAACTTCAACTTAGAGCATAATAGTTAGGAAAATATAATCAATTATGGCCACCCTTATTGCTCCCATCAACCATTCTCCTGTTGCTGATGCAGAAGCTCTTCATGGAGCTTTCAAAGGTTATATAATTTCTTTAATTTGATCATAAAAAAATTGTGAAAAACAATTGTTGTTGCGTTGTGTTCTTTGATATTGCAAAGAACGCATGGTAACATTGTGTTGATACATAAAAAAATTGATGTTGCGGTCCAAATCGTGTATGCAAACCTTGCTTATAATACTTGATTTATTTTTGAATGATTTTGAATTGTGTAGGATGGGGGACTGATGAGAAGAGTGTTATCACAATATTGGGTCATAGAAATGTTTATCAGAGACAACAAATCAGAAAATCATATCAAGAAATTTACCAAGAGGATATCCTCAAACGCCTTGAATCTGAACTCTCCGGTGACTTTGAGGTACAATAATTTTGTACCAACAATTTCATATACCATTTTTTTATGTAACTTATTATGTCGTAAGCCAATGAGTCGATATTTTGAATGACGCGGTCTAATAAAAACAGAGAGCTGTATACCGTTGGATGCTGGAACCTGCTGAACGTGACGCTGTTTTGGCCAATGTAGCCATCAAGGATGGAAGCAAAAGTTACCATGTGATTATTGAAATTGTTTCTGTTCTTTCACCGGAAGAAGTGTTGGCAATGAGACGTGCTTATCATAACCGTTACAAGCATTCCTTAGAAGAAGATTTAGCTGCTCATACCACCGGTCATCTTCGCCAGGCAAGTCATCAAATCATCTACATTAGTCCTTAAGGATTAAAATTATCAAATTAGGTCACAGTTAGCATTTTCATGTTAGTCAGTGAAATGAAGAATATGTTTTGTTTGTGTCTTGGCAGCTGTTGGTTGGATTGGTGAGCTCATTTAGATACGGCGGTGCTGAGATCAATCCGAAATTGGCAAAAACTGAAGCTGATATTCTTCATGAATCAATCAAGGAGAAGAAAGGAAACCATGAAGAAGCCATTAGAATCCTTACTACAAGGAGCAAGACTCAGCTTTTGGCAACTTTCAACCGCTACAGAGATGACCATGGCATTTCCATAACTAAGGTGAAAAAAAGTAGCTCAGTCTTTTACCATTTATTTTTGTTTTCACTTTATTTCAATGTTCACAAAAATTCTTATATGTCCTTGATTACAGAAACTGTTGGATAATGCATCTGATGACTTTCACAAGGCTTTGCACACCGCGATTCGATGCATCAATGACCATAAGAAGTACTATGAAAAGGTTAGTTAGTTTCTTCGATTGTGACACCGTCTCACACATAAACTTGTAACATATTTTAATCGATGACTATCGTTGTTGCTTTTTTTACCATGATGTTTAGGTTCTGCGCGGTGCGCTGAAAAGGGTTGGAACCGATGAAGATGGACTGACTCGTGTGATCGTGACAAGAGCCGAGAAAGATCTGAAGGACATCAAGGAGCTGTATTATAAGAGAAACAGTGTTCACCTTGAGGATGCAGTGGCTAAGGAAATTTCAGGAGACTACAAGAAGTTCATCCTTACCTTGTTGGGGAAGCAAGATTGAAGGAATTGCTCTTGTTAAGGCAAATATATTGTAATAATGGGATTAGATATTGCTGGTTTCTTTCTAGTGGTTTGGTTTGGTTAATTTCTCTATTTATATCATGTTTTCATGAGTCATGGCTGTGTTAGAGATTTTATGTACTTCTATTTTAATAAATTACTAGTTGAATGAATGGTGGAATTAGAAAATTTAATGGTCAAAATTAAATAATATTTTGGAAAGAAAAATTACAAATCCAACATATTAAGAGAATTATTATTTATGGCTTCAAGCTCAAGCATAATGATACAATCAATCAATCAATATATCTTGAGAATTGATCAATGGCATGAACACCATATAATAACTTAAATCACCAGCTGAATGTACATTCAAGGGGAGTTTGAGACTCTTATTTTGATAAACAAGAATGACCAATGAACATGAATGATATTTGTACAATTGAGTTTTACTTCCTATTTCCTAATAAAAAAAATCATAATATGCACCAATTTTTATCAATAATATTGTATCATACTTCTCCCTTAAAAGGCAATAGCATTGGCCCAGATGATTGAGCATTATGGCCGCACCAACTAGTCACGACTTTGGTCTAAATCTAAAACTCTTTTATTAAACTATACATAAATTTTTTTTTTTTTTTTTGTCAAGTAGCCTAGTGATTAGAGCTCACACAATTAAATTATGGAGAAATGGTGTATCCGGGGTTCGAACCCCAACCCCTGCATATAATATGCAATATCCCAACCAATTGAATTAAGCTCACAGGAATTACATAAATTTAATTATAACGAGACAAGCTAAAAAAAAACAAATACGAATGAAGAAACTAACAAGATAAAGAACAAAATAAAAGAGAGTAAAGAAGAAGACAACAAAATTATCATAAGGATTTTCAAATACATAAGTCAATGAGTTTAAATCTAATTCAACAATTCTCCGTATTGGATAGAAGGTTCTATCACATTTTTATCAATTCTTTCATCGAAACAATATTATCAACTAATTAAGAAAGATCAAGCAAAATAGGCTTCGTGAACAAAACAATGAACTTTGACCAAGAAAATGACAACAAAAAATGATTGTTTTTTATTGTGGACTCCTTGACTAATAAGTACTCAATTAACCTCTTGGAGTTATCACCTATACAATAACATTAGAAAAGAGGTAACGAGTCCTTTATGTAATACAACTTTTCAATGAAATGAAAGTATTAATTTATGACGTAAGTCGATCATTATCCAACTTAAAGACTTGTCTATTAGATAGAAGAGTCTAATAATTTAAATATCACTTTAAACTTTTTTTATTCAATGTGAAACCTATAACACTTCCCTCCGTAAAAAAGTTACTATTATAGAAAGTCTCGTTCATATTTCTTCATCGGCCTTGCTTGGATAAATAATTTATTATGCGACTTATAGCTTAAACGCTCATCCACACTTATCACTACAAATAACTACTGAAATTCCGAGGCATAAAACTTTTGAGAAATTGTCTTTTTCTCTTCGGAATGAAAATGTTGTGAGAAAAATGATATATGAAAAAATTATGTAAAGAGCGGGTATTATATAGAAGAAATCTGAATTTTCTGCGACATTTCACTGCTATTGCATGGTAAGGAAAGAGTTCCTCGAAAATTGACATAAAAACCAGGTCTGCTGACACTGGTATAACAAGGAAAATGTTCTTTGGAAGAACGTATTTTTAGCAAGGAACAACTTCTTTAGAAAGTTTCGTCGGAATTCCATGGATTTCTTGTAGTGCTATGATTAAGCTATTTCTATAAGACAAGATAAAATGAAGGCACAATATTTTTGTTTAATCTATCAAATGTTTTCTAAAGCTATGCTATTTTGGAGTGCTTATAAAAATAACTTGAAAACAACTTATGAACATGTCATAAACATGTTTTCTCGGTTCTCTCAAATCGAACAGTGTCACAACTGTTTATGTTAGTAGATAAACTTAAATAAATGAGTATATTTTAGAAGTTTACTTTCCATACCTCTTGATATTATTACATGAATTCCCATAATTAAGCATTTTGTTAATCCCCAATTGGCAAGTAACTCGTGAGTTTCAAATACAGTCTTCACTCCTCACACAGTTGTTGAGAACAAAATCCTCGCGGTTGTTGCCATTTATCTTGCATGCACAAAGAAAAGAACAAAAATAGCTTTCAAAACATAACATGATAATACATGCTTTTCACACATTATTTTTGCCCGATGAAGCATCAATTACATGTGAAGCTGGTCATGAGTATTTTCCATGTTTTCGAACCCAAAGATGATACCAATGACCAGTAACGTATAGAATAATAATAATAATACTAATATTAATAAATAATAATAATAAATAATATACAAAATCAAAAGTAACGTCCGAAGTCCAAATATTATAGTCGTGACTAAACGTTGATCCTCTAAATAAATTGTCACTATTCTTTAACGTATTAATCCAAGCCATCATCATATTTTCACGTTTTTTTCATAATCACAAGAAAGGCTTATAGAGAAAGAAGAAGAAAAAAATCACAAAAGAAAGAGTGGATCAACAAATGGCTACACTTGTTGTTCAAGATTCAACTACTTCTGCTCAAGATGCTGAGGTTCTCCACAAGTCCTTCGAAGGTATTAACCAATTAATTATTATATGTTCGTATTGTTCTTAATTTCTTTTGTTTGATTGTGTCTATAACTTGCATTTCCTTACGTCCGATAATCAAACTTTTTTTATTAAACTTTTTTAT
>Ga0315914_1012151_pt1 | contig 10035 bp, 6 predicted proteins | sample MpolenodulesMG_FD_203920 | JGI IMG/M metagenome (GOLD analysis project Ga0315914, IMG submission 203920) | Medicago polymorpha root nodule microbial communities from Los Angeles, California, United States - elongated nodules | ecosystem: Host-associated > Plants > Roots > Nodule | place: USA... | reverse complement strand
CGTTCCTTGTAGACATAGAAGAGAAGAAGAAGAAGAAGAACATAAAATAAAGGTGAACTTTTATTCAAAGAAACAATTGTCACTTATTATTTACAAGAACAAAAGATGATTTGTTGTGTCTCTGACTTTAGGGAGTGACATATTTTTGTCCCATATTTTGTATTTTCATCCCGAATCAGCTCCTAATCGTCTTTCTTTTGCTCCAATACTAAATCTTTAGATATTTGTTCCTGAAATATAATAACTTGCAATTGAAGTAAAATAATTCTAAAAAGGAAAGAATATTAAATAAAACGAAATCGAATTTAAATAAAACAGACTCAAATAATATATTAAAAACACTAATTTATTGACTCATCATTAAGCATGTTAAAAAATTTAAGGTATATGGTCTGTTATATGTTTATTTTTTAGGTTTGAGTCTGATCTTTCAAAAGTTTGATATGATATGTTAGTCTGCTTAAAAACGTATTTCATATGAATATATTTAAATAAATAATATGATCCATGTTTAAATGCACCGACAAACTAATAGATCAATGAGATTAAACTTTCTTTTTATATGTAACATGACATTAGAGAATTTAACTATATATGAGATTAAAAAAAGTTGAAATTGTGTTTTGGGAATAGGTCAGACCGACCTACAGAGTCTACGATCTAGCTTAAGTAAAACATGTGTGGATCGACCTGACGTATATTTTTGTCAACTTAAACAATTATCCTCTCTCTATGACAAAAAAAAGTTAGAACTGACCAATTTTTCTCCAAAAAACCAAGATATATATCAAGCAATATATTAAGCCTTTTTTGTACTAACAATGATACATGTACATCAAATATTTTCAACATCTATTCAAAACATCATTTTCTCTCTATCTTTTTTCTTGTCACGTCTCCAATCTATCACATCAATCTATCTTATATTTCTCTCTCTCAAGTGGTATCCTCCATAAAAAATTCTTTTCAAATTTTACCCAAAACCTCGATGAATCAGTCTGGTGGGCAAATGATCCTCTCAATTTTTTTCTCTCACGCTTTCTCTAGTCTTTATAACCTTAACCCTTAACCAACTTTTCTCCAAATTTTTTTTTCAAATTCTAAAATTCCCTCCTTTTATATTTCAAGGGTCTAGATTTAATACATTATTTTTGTGATTTTTTTCATTTGAGAGGATCTTAATCCAAGGTTATCAACATCTACCAACAATTGCCTCAAAAGAAAAACATCTACCAACAATTTGCAATCTATATTGGGCTTGCTTTTCGTAATAAAAAATGGTATTTTTTTTCGAAGCATTTTTTATGTCAATTGTTTTCAGAGCTAAATCTTATGTGTATTCTCTCAGAATTTAGTTGTATGGATGAAAAGCCCTTAACATCATGTATGTCATCCACTAGGTAATTGAGCGTGTGGAGTTGAACTGTACTCTCTATGAAGTGGATGTAATACAACAAACATGCAGGAGGATAAAGTTGATTATGGGGTTGCTATCTCATATTTTAGAAGTTTTTTTATTGATAAGGTCTGACAATTGTATCAAACCTCTATTGCAATAAATAAAAAAAAAACCAATAGTATATTTTATGAGAACCACTATAAGGCATGAAGGTAGTTCTTAGAAGTTAGGAACACCCTTTGTATTTTTTCTCATATGAAATGTGTTGGGTCCAAATAAAATATCTAATTAACAAAATTGCCATCCATTTTTTAACAAGCTAATCGTAGCATAAGAATTGCTAAGATTAGAACTTAAAAGTCTTTACATCAGATGAACAGACAGGTAAGAACAGTTCATCAATCTTTTATTGGTAGAATCAAACAGGTCGCTGTCTCTTTGAGTAAAAGAAACAGATTGTAAACATGTCATGGGAGAAAGTAAAAGAAACAATGTAGTTTCTCCTCTTTAATTCAATTAGTTGGTTTCATCAAGTGAGGTATACACTATCTATTACTCCAAAACCAGGCAAAACCCCACCTTCATCAGATAATGATGGTTTTGTGCGTACCATATAGCCACTTTCGTTATTCACAATAACCTTATCCTTATTCCTGCAAATCCAGTCATAAGTGGATGTCAACCGGTTCACAAATTCAAGCACAAAAACGTGATTAACATTTAGCTAAGCAATGTTACCTTAAATAAGTACTGAATATCCCAAATTCTGAAATGACATGATCTTTATGCAAGAAGCCATTACGCATCAAAATTGATGCCGTGTTAGTTGGAAATATTCTCTGCATAAGTATGTAAGCGGCGTCTTCTTGAGAACCTGGTTTTTGTAATCTTTTAAGGGCCTCCCTAAGATCATCACCATAAATATTGTTCCCTGAAAAGTAGTTACATTTATTAGATAACTTTTCTTCCCTCTAATTTTTTTCAACAAAGCCAGAGAGGTAAAAGACCTCCTCCTTCTCTTTGGGGTTTCATGACAAACAGCTCTGGCTTCTCAATTGCTTTATTAACAATATCCGAGTCCTCCAAACTCCATAACCCTGCAAAGCATTTACGCAGTTTTGCAATATCCTCTTTGTTTTCAAAGAACCTGCTTACAGTTTTTACTCAAGGATTTAGGGAAGAGATATCAACTAGAGAAACAAAGTATGATTAGTAAAAGTGTGCAAATTAGTCATTGAAAAATTGTTTTCTAAGAAATAAATGCACAAGAGAGGGGAGGGGGGTGGCAAAGCGATTTTTTTCGACGAAGTTATCCACGTGCAACGACAATACTAGTTTAGTAATTTTGATTTAAGGGCTTATCCATCAAGTATGTACGAATTGATCTACTACCTCCAAAGCATAGAGGATGTGATAAGCATGGAAGATAAGGAAAATATTAATTAGAAGAAACCTCTCGAGAACATCGGGCTTTGCCAATTCCTGTTGAATCTTTTTTGTGCCAACCAAATGATAAGATATGTTAGGGCATTTGATAGCAGAAGATTGTTCTATCAGTAGCCTAGCTCTCCATTCCTATATATTGAGAAAACCATAGTAACTCATTATTAAGGTCGATGGCTCACTAAAATTAAAAAGATAATGAAACTTTGGAATGAAACATGTCACTAATTACATCAGATCTTGTTATTTTTAAGGGAAAAAAGCTACATGTTCAAGAAGGAGTTAATTCAGATGAAAACACATGTTTCTGTGTTGGAAAACACAGTTCCTATAAGTAGCAAAAACTAAATTCGAGTCACTCACTGATTCCGAAGGATAGTCAACTGGTGTATAGCCAGCTCGGAAGTAAACAATTGCGACTGCTTGTCCATCCCTGCAAGTGGCATGACATTATATTTCTATACAATTAGAGTAAAAAATATGATTAAACAACAAAATTAAAGCAGATAGGCAGTCAAGGAAAGGGCTACATACACAGAAAGTGTTCCATCCGGCAGAATTTCTCCTTCTTGATTAATTTGCGCCAATGTTTTCCGTATGGTTGTAATATGATGCGTGTCACAAAGTTGAGGATAAAAACACTAACAACACACATATGTGCTGAAGTATAAAATGATAGTAGTTTTCTATACAACAAACAACCCTTTCAATCCTTGGATATCACATTTGGAAGTCCTAATTATACAAATCAAAGAGTTTGCTTTGCTAGATAGTAAAAACGAATGTTTTTTCCTTTTGAACTCAAATCATAGCAACTACTAAGAAAAGGATATTTTTCTCTTAGAATTGCAGACACAAAATGCTGGTCATACATGTTTCGTTCTTCACCCTGAACCACAACGATAATCACAGCCCTGCATGGATCCATTAAAAAATATAAAGCATAAAACAAAAAGCAGCAGCAAAAGAAAACGAAAAGGAAAATTTTCCCGAAAACTGACCTAGGGTTATTATACTCCTTCCAAGCTTTAGCTAATGCCTCCGCATACCGATTGTCGGCAGTATTGACAGGAACCCTTTCGGAATCTAGTCCAAGCAATTTTCCATAGTGAGAAAGTATGTTCCTGGAAAATTACCAACTAATATAATGGTGTACCTCTTCATAGTAAATTATCTTTAAAACGAAGATATACCATAATCAGAGTTCATATGAATTATTTCACCGTGGAATGTGGATAAACATACACTGATATCTATCTAAGCACCTAGTTTATGATATCTGATTATACTTTGATTTCTACTACGTATTACAAACTTCAATTCCCCCTCACTAAATATATGTACATTTATACCAACAATAAGAGTTCAGACAAAACTTGAATAAACCCAATGCTTCAATGAATCAAAGACCTCAAAACCCATAGCAGAGGCACTGACCTGTGAAGTTTAGTCATAACAACACCAACACCAGAAAACGAAGTGGAAATAGTGTTCATCTCAATTTGCAAAAGTGACTTAGTCTTTTCATCAAGCATGTAATCTGAACGAAATAATCCCATCCTTATTTCCTATTAAAGTCATGGCAAGAAAAAGAAATTAGTATTTCCTTTATGGACTGGCTTATTTGAGCTTATCTACTGGCATAAACAATTGTGGTACTGTTTAGAAGAACTTATGAAACAACTTATGACATGTTATAAATTGTTTTTATCTTATTTCCATAAGCTCTTCAATAAGAATTTGACTTTATTTTATCTTCTGTTATAGAAATAGCTTATTCATAAGCATTTATATCACAAACACTTATATGAAAAGCGCTTATGCTATAAGCTGCAAACTAAGTTGTTTATCCAAACAAGGCCTAAATGTTATAGTATAATTAATACGCAGTTACCTCTTTTTTGTTCATCTCAAGCATTTTGGCATGAATGTCTAAAAGTCTAGAGGTAAATTCATCTGCTTTCTTAGTTCTGCATTGAGATGAACAGATACAAATTATGTCCAATTAAAGCATAGCCAAACTCAATCTGGCAAAAAAATAGCTTACTTGGAGAGGGATTGTTGGAGAAAATTTCCATCCAAGCTAACACGATCAACAAGTTCATTGAATAAAGGTGCCAAATCACAAGCTTGTTTCCAATGAGTTTCAGGAAGAGGGGGAGGTAGTAAGGAAAATGGGAGGTGCACCAACCCTACGCCAGGAACTCTTCCTGATCTCTATAATTCCAACAAAAATACTCACACTCACTACTACTTAAACCCAATGCAATTCATAATTTCAACTTTACTAAAATGGTAACAGGTGGTGTTATAAGAGTACTATTGTTTTTTTTTTTTTTGGTTAGGTAGCCTAGTGGCTAGAACAGCTTATAAGGTGAATAAGTGGAGTGTTCGGGGTTCGAACCCCAGCCCTTCATGTAATAATGCATTATCCTACCAACCGAGCTATGCTTACGGGAGTGAGAGTACTATTGTTAAGGAAGCAAAAGATGTAACTTTTGTATTGAAAAAAATTGATGTAATTACATATTCCTTAAAATTGTTTTCCGGGTTCATTGCTTATATTCTTGTGGAAGAGTGTGTTTCATTTTTTTATCATTTTATTTATTTATACTTGTTACTCCATGAGTTCCTTTTTTAATTTTTCTTTTAAAGTTCATATACACATACCCAAAAACCTAATAAACTTTGTCTCTTTTAAATGAAATTATTTGTACTTTTTACAAGATTATTACCTACTTATTATCTCATTTCACCTATTTTTCTATGTAATAAATAGTTAACAAAATATTACCTAATTTTGTATTGATTTTTAAACATAAAAAATAAATAAAAAAAAACAAATTTTCTACAATTACCATTAAAAATGAAAGAGGAAACCAATAAAAACAAAAATTTTGTACAATTTTTCGGAATTTGAACTTTAGACCTCATAATTGAAACTCATTGGACAAAGTGATTATCTTTTTACAATTGAAGACATTATGCTTGTACAATTTTTCCCTTTATTTTTATTAAACTCGTTAGCAAGACCTTAATAATAAAAAGTTTTATCGACATGTGCAATAAATAAAAATATAGAAACTTTGAGTTGAAACTTGAAAATATCTTTTTTTTGGTATTTATACGTTGTTGTTTTTATAAGGGAATATATTTGGCTCTTTAATAAGTTCCCAAGGACACTTATTTGCATAAAAATGATAAGGGAAATGTTAATTTGTGTCCTCAAGGTATAAGTTAATGATTCAAATATAGAAATAATTTATTGGAATGTGTGCATTGCATTTAATCTTTAACTTGTTAGTCAATTAAATGCACAAAATTTTAGAGAATATTTCTTCTTTTGAGTTTCTTAACATGTGTCTTAAGGGCACAAGTTAACATTACCCAAATATCAAACACATGATCATTTTGGCTCTAACTAATAAATATATGGGTTTACCATTTTTCAACCTGTCCTTATCCAAAATTGACCTGACAACAACACTAATCCTATGTTTTTTATTTCAAATGAACATGTATTGTAGTTGTGATTACTTTAAAAATTAGAAAACTTTGTTTTTCGGGTAAAAGAATATCCTATGGAAAGGTTTGACCTGACTTAATCCCAAGAAAGATACTTGACAATGTTTTTATCCAAAACTGGCCTGATTTTTCAAAGACTATCCAAAATTGACCTGACAACAAAACTAGCTGCTGTGAATTTGTTAGTATTTGACTGAATATGTTGAATTGCAACAACATTGATTACTAACAATTTTTCATGTTTAATTACCACTTGATCTAACATGTGAATCAGAGGTATATATTGATGATAAATACTATGTTGAGCAATTAAAAAGTGTATCGTTTTGATGAGTTTAGAAAGTGTGGCAAGTAACAACACATGCAATTGTATGTAAAAATAAAGTAAAAAAGCAGCAGTGGAATGACCTCAACAGATTTATCCCCAACAAGAAGACCATTGAGAGTGGCAAAGACAAGAGCTTCATAAACAATGTTTTCAAGAACTTTGTCATCTATTTGATGATAATCATTAAAGCAGGGAAGCGTCATGGGAGGAGAATTATCAACCACTTCTACTTCTATGTTTGTTGTAGAACTCAGGTTCAGCTGTTGTTGAGACATGTTTCTATTTTTAGGAAAAAAAAGTGACAGTACTGATCTGTGTTGGGATGTAGATGAGACGAAAGATGAAGGAAAAATGTTGGTGCACGAGTGATTAGTCCCAAACCAAACCAAGCACCCAGATCCAGCAACCATTGACCTTCACTTTTCAGATACCACAACCAATCAAAACTTATCTTGTTTTTGTCACGTTTTTCGATGAATTAATTAATCAACTTGTTCAGTACTATTGCGGTCAACACTTTGTTTTTGTACTGCTACAGTGCTGCTAACTAAATCAGACTAACAGAGCAATAAAAATAATTTATTTTAACTTTTAACAGATGAAATAAAAACTAAAATTAATATTACCTAAACAAAAAATAACTTGATTGACTTTTTTTCTGGTCAAAATTGACTTTATTATTAGTCGAAAAAATAATATCAAACGAAATTGATTACACTGAATTAAGAAATAATTTTACATTGTAAAATGTCTAAAAAAGAAATAAAATTTAATAAAAATTTAGTAATTTTATTTAAATATTTTCTGGCCTTTAAAAGATAATAGAGGATAGAGTAAGTTGAAAATTTTAAAGTTAAGATAAATTGAAAATAAAAATATTTTAACAGTAAAAAAATAAGAATCACTGCAAAGCAATAGTCTAAAGAAATAACCAATTATTATTGAATTAAGACTTTGTTTAGTATCACAACCAACATGTCAAAATTATGGTGATTCACTGTAATTTTTTAAAAACCATAGTTTATAATTTTTGTAAAATCATGGTGGATCACCACCGTAGTTCTAATATACTTGTTGTGATATCAAACGTACACTAAATTGTATGGTTGTATTCACAACATTACAAACGATATTAATAATGTATACTACTTGACTTGTTTGATTCTTGATTTGCCGAGAACATGTGCAAATTAATGGAGAATATTGACATAACAATTTTTTTAGTTTGCTAAAATCACAACGCATGTGTAATTGAGGCGACATAGTTGAATTTGACAATGATTCTCCAAATTATCAAGTATAGAAATGAGACTACAATAGTTGTTACGACCGCTGCTTAAAACCCTTATTGAGATTATAACCAACTTTCATCATTGATTGACATGAAGAGGTTTCGAACATTCTTCATGATCCATGTGATTTTTATGGAAGGACTTTATTCCTTTTCTGCCTTATCATTTACGCTAACCATTTTCTTCGAAGCTTGATGACACAATTCTTCATCAACAATGTTCCTGCACAGATTATTCTTTTCTTCAACATGTTCTGTTTGAGGAGAAAGACGATTATCACTGAAGAAATATTGAGTTTTTTGAAGCTCGTTGCTATTTAGACCTATACAAGGTGTCACAGGCCGAACCATTTTGTCTGTTCTAGTGGTGCTGGAACCTCTTTGTGCATCATTAGAAATTGGCACACCAACTGAGCTTGAACCGTAATTTGAAGATCTACCTAAAGTCACTGTCTTCAATGCTTGTGCAGTCAGTATTTTCATGATGAAATCATAGAGCTTATAGCATATGCTCACATGTTCAAGATGCAATTCTTTTTGACCCATTTGCTTGAATTTTACAATTTGATTGAAAAAGAAAATGTGAATGGGTGATGCGGATGATTAATCTCACAGCTTGCTATAAGAATAGACAAGTTTAAACTTGCAAGTAAGTGAAATATTGGAATCCTTTGCAAGAGATTCTTTGCTTTTCTTTGAAGGGATGTTATCCCCAAAATTTTGCGAGTAAGTTGCGTGATTTATTTTGAAAAATTTAAGGCAAGGGTGCGAGGTATTACTTTGTAAGATTGTCTATACCTCCCATACTCCATGAGGCCATGATTAAGGATGAAAATAACCAGGACGGTGCAAAGATTTTCAAGGTCCAAACATGATAAAAAAAATTAAGGATTATGCTTGAGCTATTATCTATCGTAGACTTAGTTTTAAGTTTGAATTTGTCTATTTTTAAAGTTTGATATAACATGTTATCTAACATAAATATTTATTTTGTATTAACTTCTTTAAATAATATGAGATATATTTAAATGCGCTAATAAACTAATAGAACAATGAAATTTAAAACTCTTTTTAAAGAAGATTAAAACTCTTTGTAACCTCCATGTATGCTACACTTGATTTCTAAAACTCTTTTCTGAAGAAGATGATATGGATGAAGGTTGAATAAGGAGCCAATCTATTTTTTTTTTAGAAGTTTGTATTCTTAATTAGATAAAGATAATGAAGATGAAGAACCATAAGATATTTTAATTGGAATTTTCATTTTTTAATTAAAATTAATAAAAAAAATGTAATTTGTTTTTGAAGTTGTCAAAATAGTCACATAAACATTTTAATGGTGTTGAAATAAAAGGGTACAATATAAACATCTCACAACTCATAAACTTGTTTTTTCTAAAGAAGTTAAATCAGTCTACCGAAATTGGTACCAAATAGAATCCAAAATGAGACCTTGAGAGCAACATACTTTAAGGTTTCAATCTAACATCATCATGTCAGCCCAAGTTGGTTCATAACTAATAAACTTATTAAAGAACATAAAAGACTAATTTATTATAATAAAATAAGATGAATGACCATTTGAGGGTTATTGTCGGTTATCATCTTATTCCATTTCTTCAATTTTCTTGTTCTCTTTCCTTATAAACTCTCAAACAAAACCTAACTCTCGGTTTAAGAGTTTAGAGGAGAGGCCTTTAGAAGGAGTGAAGTTGAGGAAAGGTGAGAAATCTTTTACCTTGTATATGAAGAAAATGTTGTTTTTAGAACATAAGAAAAAAAATGTCTATAATTTTAAAAAAAAACAAAAAAGTATATTTAATTTGAACAATTATTTAAGGCCTTTAAAACACTCCAATAAATTTTTTGAATTCTGTCATATTAAATAAATTTTGTATAACGTCGTTGTGAGCTTAGTTCAGTTGGTAGGGAAAATATATAATATATACAGGGGTCGGAGATTCGAACCCCGAACACTCAACTTCTCCATATTTAAAACGTGTGAGCTCCAACCACCACACTAGTTGACAATAAAAAGAAAGAAATTTT
>Ga0315914_1012147_pt1 | contig 10037 bp, 5 predicted proteins | sample MpolenodulesMG_FD_203920 | JGI IMG/M metagenome (GOLD analysis project Ga0315914, IMG submission 203920) | Medicago polymorpha root nodule microbial communities from Los Angeles, California, United States - elongated nodules | ecosystem: Host-associated > Plants > Roots > Nodule | place: USA... | reverse complement strand
ATATATATATATATATATATATATATATATATATATATATATATATATTTGGCCCATGTCCAGCCGGACGGCATCGTCTTTGTTTTGCGTGTTCTTCTGTTCTCACTCCATTCACGAAGGATACCCTGAGGGATATTTCATTGGAAGTGATCCTCCTCTTATATAAATACTATTAATGTGTGTGTTCTATCCTATGAGTGATATTTTTTCAATTCACACAAAACTAATTCTATATAATGTGAGACTTTATGTTTACTCAACTTCCGCTCATTTGCACCAGTGTTCCAACAATTGTTGGTCTTGCACTTCTTGTATTGGCTTGCTGTTAATAATATATGATTTCTTATAAAAAAATGTGGACGAGTAATTAATGTGTACATTTTGTATATAATATTAAAAGGCAATTCCACCAATCGAAAAAATACATAATTTAGCCAACCCAACTAATGAACCACACCCCCAAAGATAATCTTTTAAGCTTTGTTTGCGAGTTTGGAGGAAAAAGAAATGGATGATTCTGGAAAAAATGAATGAATAAGTGGAAGAAATAGAGGAAAATGAAATGGGAGGGCTTTGGAGGATTAATTTTTTTTCATAATAAAAAACTCTCCTGAATTGGAGAACTAAAAAATTGTTTTAGATGAGGGTTTTGGAAGGTTTTTTGAGAGTTTAGAACTAAAAATATAATAATCATAAATATTAATTTATCATTTTCTAAAAAAACAACCCTTTCAAAAATTATGAAACATTCCTTCAAAAAAAAATAAAAATTATGAAACATTTCTCCATTTTTCCTCTTATTTTCTACCTCAAAACCTCTATTTCCCTCCAAACTCCAAAAATAATCATAACGTTATATCAATCACCTCCTTTTAAGTTAAGAACAAAATCAGATAATGAGAATGACAAAAAAAATTCCACATCCCACCCCCTACAATGCCGGATTTTATCAATGTTTTTTAAATTAGTTTAGGGAGCTAACTATTCAATAGCAAATTTTTAATTATGAAATATCTTATATAACACGTAACGTTAACGTTTATTAACGGTTGACTAACAATAATGTAATAGAATAATCATTTTAATCAATAAATGACTGTTTTTGATGTACCAAAATAAAATGAGTGTTTTTATTTGTAAAAAAATAAAAATATAATGTAATAGAATAATCTAACTAAAATATTAGCTCAAGACTTGATTATAGAGTTCAAGACTTGATAGTTGATACTTGATACAGGTTCTTTTAATTTAGGAATTTGTTTAAGAAATATCTTAAATAGTTCAAAGAATAACAAAGTAATTAAATAAAAAAATATAACAACAATTCGACAAAAATACTCACAATTCGAAATAAGGAAAAATATAGAGATGTCATGCAAAATCACATGACGACAGGCCTGGAGCTAGGAAAAGTTGAGATAACGTTAATTTTTGTGAATGTAAACCTATGAAACCCGGATACGGATACAGGTGTGGGTACGATACGATACGGGTACATAGATATGCGAATTTTTCAAAATTTAGGATACGATACGACTAAGATTCGCTAAAAATTTTATACTAAAACTTATATGTACTATGTAAAATACTTGAAGAAGATAAACATTGATTAAAAGAACTCAACCCAAATTTTATCTAATGTTAATTAATTGAATCATCTCTCTCTCATTACTTTCATTCATAAGAAGTATAATTTTAAGTGGTTCATCGAGAAACAATTATAGTGATGCATATCTAAAATTGAATCATATATATCTCTTCTGAATGTTTACAACATTGTCTCACTTTTTTAATCTTCATATTTTTCTAGGATACATCTCTGTGAAATATCTTATAAGTATCCTTGTGTATCTGCAGAGTATCGTATAAGTATCCGTTAAAATATATTTTAAAATTTAAATATTTAATTCGGATACTTCGTGGGTGCGTATCCACGAGTATCCGTGGAGTATCGGTATCCGATACATATCTGATACGGACACGTCTCCGTTTTAGAGTATTTAGGCTTCATAAATGTAAACTTAATATAGATAAAGATAGAAAACCGAAACACACACTAATTAATTGCTAGAGTTGTAAAAAATGACGATAAATATGATAAGCCCAATTTCAGAATATGTGACATATTCTTTCAAAAAAAGAACGTGACATACTCTTCTCATATGGTCCAAATGATGTTTAGCCAATATAAACTTGACAAATTCTATGAATGAAAACACATATACGTAAAGTCCTCACAACCAACTATCATAACTACCAACATAAATTCTTATTCTATAACACCTTCGATTATAGGAATCTAATGATATCTTGGTATAATTTTTTTATCCTTTAAATATATTTAATTATCTCCTCCCCATGCCGCCCCCCCTCATTCTCTGGTCATTATTCTGCACTTGATCGATAGGAACACTTAGGAAAATTCAGTTAGATTCTTATGTATTCCATTCGAATAAAGTGACCCTCAACCCAACACAAATATTGACGAAAATGTGATTGGTATTTTAATCATGTCATATTTGAAGTGGGTCATTAAAGTAATTAAACAAAGAAATGAGAGGGTTTTTGCACATATGCTACTGGTTTATTTGTTTATCTTGTAATTTTGCATTTTTTGTTTTTTTTTTTAATTTCTATAAATTATTGTCTTTTACGCCTGAGAGGATAATGTGCGATCTTTCATCATTCAAAATTAGGGAGAAACTCTCTCAAAAAAAAAAAAAGAGAGAGGGAGAAACACGGATCCCACTTATCTTACATTATCCAAATTTTTTATACTTTTCTCTCTTATGTAGAACGATGATAAATTGCACGTTACCTTTTCATGTATAAATCATGCATGAGAGCATCCATTTTGTGCTTTTATACACAACTAGAACACACATTCGTTAATAATAATAAAAAAAAAATCTAGAACACACGTGTGACATTAAACACCTTATACTTTCTCTTTGATACTCTACTTTAACAAATTTTATAGGTGATTGTGTTTGTGCTAGATTATTTGTTATATATATTTGACCGTAAAGATAGATTGCAATGTGAACTTCATGAAACTACCGCATAGGATATCATCTAAAGTGCAGTGAATTAGAGAATATTTATCGTTGCTATTTTCTTATTCCTTTCGCCTGTGTCAAAAAATATATTCTTATTCCGTGTTAATTTAATGATTTCAAATAAAGAAATGTTTGGCTAGCATTCACTAATAATGATAGTTAAAAGAACCCAGGCTTCAATTAGGGATGAGAATAGGCCAAATCGGTCTACAGGGGTCTATGACTTAGCCTACGACAGGTCAGACCAGACCAGACTTTTTTCTTAGATAGAAAAGACCTAAGCTTTTTTTTTTAAGCCTATTTAGATTAAAAGTCAGACCACAGGCCTCTCAAGAAGCATCTTAAGCCTATTAGGCCGGCCTATTTAAGTAATATGAATAATATTATTTATTATTATATTATATTTTGTACTTTGAATTAAAATATAAATTTGTAATCTTTTTCAATAATTTAAGCTTTATTAGTATAATTAAATTTTTGAATATATAAATGTATTATTTTAAACTAGAATAGAAATATGATACAATATATATAGTCGAATTCCCTAAAACATCGTGTTGATTATCAAAAGAGAGTTTAATATAATTGAACTATTAATTCACTAATCCATTTAAACTTGGATCACATTGCTTATTTAACGATGTTCATAAGATATAAACTTTTAAATAGGCTCTCTTCTCTTCTCTAAAAGAAAAAAAGGCTAGCAGGCCGTATCAGGCTTTCATAAGGTCAGACTCAGGCCTAAAAAGTAGGCCTATGACAGGCCAGATGTCAGACTTAGGCTTTAACAAAATATGGCAGGCCAGACTTAGGCCTTGCAAAGCCTATCTCGGCCTAACTTATTCCCATCCCTAGCTTCAATTAGAGTTTCAAAAAGTTGTATATATAACAAAGTGTCGTGTATATAAAAGTAAATACGAATGCTAGCAACACACATTTTAATATATACTTTTCAACACACTCTTTTTGGTTGGTTAAAATTCAAATAGGTTCCACCAAATCATGTGGGTCCCATATAAATTTAGTGGGTTCCATATGAATTTTACCAAAACAAAGAGAGTGTATTGAAAAGTGTGTGTTGCTAGCATTCATATTTTTGAATAAAATTTTACAAAAATATACTTAAACAATTTTTTTTATATTGTTGGTGTGATTAAAAGATATAAGAATATATATTATATTTTATATATACTAGGAGTCATTCAAAAAGATAAACATGATTTGTCGGATTTGTTATAATTTAAAAATCACCAATATCTAAACATATATTTTTAATCAAAATTTCATAAAAAAAATCTGCATACAGATATAATTTACAAATATTCACGCAATAAAAAAGCGAGAATATTGTGATTTTCTTATGATACATTTACATACAATTGTTATTTATTTATTTTTGACTAAATCAAGCAATACTACGAAGATCAATTAGTTTTTTTTTTTAGGGACAAAGATCAATTGGATAATACACCCTACTTTTTTTTTGTGAAGGTGATATTACATTGAATGCCTTCCCTTCTCGGCTCCACGTACAACAACCACTGATTCCGTTACACCTCCACGCATGTGAGTGAATGTCTATCTATAAAAAGTTATTATTATATATAGACACTCACACACATGAAGGTGGAATAGTCATATATACAAGTATATGCACCAGTTCTTACAAAAAAAAATAAAAAATACATTCGGTTAATCCCTCGAGACCTAGTGGGATTACGTCATGCTATATCTTGGCTTGGTCTATTGGGATTGTCAAAGATGCAAATAGAACTAGATTGCAAACTAGTGGTCGATAACATAGTTAGAAACAATAATCAATTAGAGTTTGGTAATATCAAATCCGAATGTCAGTCTTTTAGAGCAATATCTAAACTTTAAGATATATTTTGTTAGGAGACAAGTTAATTTTTTTCGCTCATAGTTTGACTAGGGTGTCAAGATTGTATGCTCATCACCAAATTTTATTTGACTCCATCTTGTATTGAAACTATTTTGAGAAATGAAATAATGAGTTTTTGATTGTTAAAAAAACATATATAGAAGACTGAATAATAATCTATACTATATATAAAAAAAATAGCTCATTTCGACTCTTTTGGACTGACTTTTTCAAATTACCTCAACTTTAAATACAAACATGTCATATAACAAATAGATAAGAGTAAATTCAAAAATTTAAAAAAAGTGTAACAAACTCAACCTTTATTGTCCACGAGGTTTTGATGAAGGCTGCGATGACAAATAATATTTATCATGCGTATCGTGTGGGACCTCATAGGGAGGTCAGGTTGTCTCACCTCCAATCTACTGATGATACCCTTATTCTTGGTAAAAAAAAGTTGGTTGAATGTGCGTACTATCCGGGCTGTTTTGTTACTTTTTGAGGAGGTGTCGGGGTTGAAAGTAAATTTTAACAAAAGTTTGCTGACGGGTGTTAATATTCCTTCATCTTGGTTATCAGAGGCTGCTTCTGTCTTGAGCTGTAAAACTGGCACGATCCCTTTTATGGGGTTACCTATTGATGGAGATGTTACGAAAATAAGTTTTTGGAAACCTGTGGTTGAAAGTATTACTACTAGATTGTCAGCTTGGAATAATAAGTTCTTATCTTTTGGTGGTCGCCTGGTTCTTCTGAAGTCTGTCCTGTCTTCTCTTCCGGTTTACTTTCTTTCCTTTATTAAGGCACCTACAAGTATATTTTCCTCTATTGAATCTTTATTTTAATTTTTTTTTGGGGAGGGTGTGAGGTCTCTAAAAAAATTGCTTGGGTAAAATTGAATTCTATTTGTTTACCTATGAATAGAGGAGGTTTGGGGATTCAGAGGTTAGGAGAATTTAATTTGTCTTTATTATGGAAGTGGTGCTGGAGGTTGTTGGTTGATAAGGATGGGTTGTGGTATCGTGTTTTAAAGACACGGTATGGGGAGGTAGGAGTATAGTTTTAAAAACCGAACCGGTCGTCGACTCGGTAAGGTCACTGAGTCACTGAGTCGTTGGTTCAACCACTAGGTCATTGGTTGAACCGCATGACTGAACCGGATTAAACCGGATAACTCGGATTTATAACTCGGTTTATATAAAAATGTGTACTTGTATTAAACATAGTTGGATTAGATTAATCTGGATCACTCAATCACAAAAAAAAAAAAAAAATTCATAAAACCTACCAATTGTCAAAACTCATCAAAATTAGCCATTATATGTGCATTGCACACTTACATAAATTCATATCATATTTAAATGAATATTTGAAATTTATTATAATTTTAATAAATATATTTAGAGAGAAACAATAATATTAAAAAAAAAGTATTTTCATTATAAATATAATAAATTAGAAATATTAACAATATATTATAATTTAAACAAGAGTTAAATTATCATTTTTTATACAAGAGTTAAAAATGAAGTCTCCTAAAGTAGGTACCTAAAAAATGACCAGCATTAGCGCAGGGAAAAAAAAAGATATAGTGTTGGCTTTAATGGTTGAATGTTTAAATATAATTAATAAGAAGTAGAATTGATCACCAAAAACTATGTGGTGCAATGGTCAAAGGATCTGGTTTGGCTCGCAACAGGTTGTGTGTTCAACTCCCAGCCGTGTCAATATTTGGATTTTTTTGAAAAATATATAGAAGCGTAGTCAAAGTTATGTTGACTCGACCGGTTTACACAAACCGTCGGGTCACCGGTTTTTACCGAGTTTGGTCGGGTCACACTGGTTTGACAACATAACCGATCCAATATGCAGTTCGAACCGGTTACCCCACTGGTTACCCCACTGGTTCACAGTCGAACCGGCGGTCCGGTCCGAGTTTTAAAATTGTGGGTAGGAGGTCGTATTAAGGAAGTAGGCCGACATGATTCTAGGTGGTGGAGGTCGATTTGTAAATTTAGGGAGGGGAGTGGGGCAGTTGCTAGAGGTTGGTTCGACAATAATATTAGGCGGGTGGTAGGGAATGGGCGTGAAACACTCTTTTGGACGGATAACTGGCTGGGTGGAGTTCCCTTAAAACTTCAGTTCAGTCGTCTAAATGAGTTACCAGTTCATAAAGAGTGTTCAGTGGAGGAGATGGGTGGGAGGGTGGCAGTGGTGGGTGGGTTTGGAGGCGTCGTTTATTGGCGTGTGAGGAGGACAATGTGAGGGAGTGTGCTTCTCTGTTAAATAATGTTGTTTTGCAAGATAATATTCAGGACCGATGGAGGTGGTTGCTTGAGCCAATCCATGGCTATTCGGTTAGTGGTGCTTATCGCTTCCTAACCACTTCAGATACGCATCTACCTGTTGGAGTATTTTATGAAGTTTGGCATAAATTAGTCCTTACCAAAGTGTCGTTGTTTGCTTGGCGCCTCCTTCAAGATAGAATACCAACTCGATCAAATTTGGTGCGTCGACATGTCCTACAATCTGTTGACAATGTATATGTGAACGGGTGTGGGTCATCTGAAACGACGGATCATCTATTCTGGGGTTGTGATCTATTTGGAAGTGCCTGGTACTTGGTTTGTCAATGGCTTGGTGTCCCTTGTGTTTTTCCTAGCTCGGTTACAGATCATTACTTTCTGTTTATTTACTTGGCAGGCTTACCACAATTTACTCATTCTTATCTTAAGGTCATTTGGTTGGCTTGTAGTTGGGCAATTTGGAAGGAGAGAAACAACTGGATCTTCAAAAATGCGGTTCTTGATCCTTTCAGTATTGTTGATAAAGTGAAGCTATCTTCCTTTTTATGGCTTTCTTCGCATTATGTTCCTATTGCGTTTGGTTTTCATGATTGGTGGAGATACCCACTTCTTTGTATGAGTGTCATGTAAATATTTATTTTTTATTCCTTTTGGTGGAGGCATACTTGTTAGGTGCCTGTGGTTTGTAACAGACTTTGGGTGATTCATCACTTTTAGCATACCTTGTGCGGGGTGAATCACTCGGCCTTTGAGCAATATATTCCATTTTGATTTGTTAAAAAAAAATTATTATCCTTTATTCTTTAAAAAAATTAATTGATGGGAGTGAATTTAAAATTAAAAATAAATTAACATACACAATATGAATATGTTCAATTTTTCTTTCAAAAAAAAATGAATATATTCAATTTTTTCCTTTATGCTTTAAAAAGTGTAACAAACTACATCAAGTATATCTATCTTATATATCTATATTATATATAAAGAAAATATAATATTTTGGACTGACTTTTTCATTACCCCCAATTATACCATAAAACAACTTTTTCTATAATAATGATGGTTGTTGGTGTTTACCTACATTTTTTTTGTAAACAATAAGACTAGTTTTAAAATATTACTTGCAGGATCAACCTAGAAATCGTAGGGAATGTTGTGCAATCTCTTTCCATAAAATGTTTGAGTGTTCATCATATTCATAGTTTGCTTTATGAACAAGATGAATAAAACTGTTTTTAAGATGAGGATAATTGTCTTTCGATGGAAATCAACGGTGTGAAACAAGTAAAAGGCTTAAAAGTTTACAATATTTTTTTCGGTCATTAATTAGTTCAATTTTACTCTCTTTAATATATCTATTATTGTTGTTGTTGTTATAAATTGGAGAATAATTTGCAAACCACTTTCTCAAACCGTAATGCTTAATCGTCTATTTTGCTCTTTTTTTTACCACCTAATTTCATTTTTGTCCTCTCATTCACAATAAAATCATATTAAGCTCATCATGTCTATAAAGTAAAGAATGAAAACAAACATTTCAATAATAAAGAGACAATAACATTGAATTGATTAAATGACAATTGCCGTTCAAGTAGAACATGTCTTTAATTTTTGTCTTCCATATGCAAGTTTTTCAACTTTTTTTTTCTTCCAGATATTTTCCAACTTAACTATTTTTCCCTACATTTTTTCTATTATAGGTATAGGGTATAGTGACTTCATATCGACAAGAGTTTCTTTGACATTCTTTGGGGTCTCCACAATACACATAGGTACCTATTTTGAAGGTAATGGAAAAACTTTGTAATTGATGTTATTTTGTGTTTTACATTTTGGTTTATATCTTTTACCTATTGTTTTGCCTTGCAAATGTTCCATTCATATACTCTTTTCTTATCTTTTGTTGGATAAAATTTCCTGTCTTAATCCTTTTGTGATAACATTGGATTTTTGATATTGCATTAAATGTGTGTTCTTCTTAAAACTTTAGTTCTTTACAATATTTTTTTTTGTAAGGCTCAAAATAAAAATATTTGGTTTTGATTACAAGACAAGATTATCAGCTATGAGAGAGAGTAGAAAAAAATTATTGTAGCACTACGCTTCTTTCTTTGGTTTTCTTGGGTTAATCAAAGAGGTGAACATGGTTGAACCAACGTTAAAAAATTATATAAAAATTATGAAAATTTTATGTAAATTTATTGTTTATTTATTTAATGAAAATGATTATTCTGTGACAGTCTCCATGCCTAACGCAAGTTATTCATATTTTGTATCACAATTGTAATTTTCTGAACATCATGCACTAAAGTAAAGAGTTTATTCATATTGTATATGTGATTGCAGCCGCATAAGTAGAGATATGAAACATCAAATTAGAGGTGGAAATAAGAACGTTTAAATTAACTAGTCGAGATACCCGTGCTGAGCACGGGTAGCGCGGCTGCGCCGCGCGACGGAACATGTTTTGTCGGATAAGTTGTGTATTGGCGAGAAATAAATTAATAGTATACAATGTTATAAAGTATTTGTAATAATTTATTAATTGAATTCACCTGTAAAAAGTTACAATTAATTGAAAATTTGTAAGGTATGTTTTTTCACAGTACTAAAGTTTGCAGGAAAAAAGGAAGCATATATTTTACATTAGAAATAAGAACGTTTGGAAGAAATCTTCTGGAAAGAGAAAGCCAAAGTCAAATGGCACTGTGAAGGAGACCGAAATACAGCTTTCTTCCACAGACTCGCCAAAATCAAACATACCTCAAGCCTCATAACATCAATGAAAAG
>Ga0315914_1012144_pt1 | contig 10038 bp, 4 predicted proteins | sample MpolenodulesMG_FD_203920 | JGI IMG/M metagenome (GOLD analysis project Ga0315914, IMG submission 203920) | Medicago polymorpha root nodule microbial communities from Los Angeles, California, United States - elongated nodules | ecosystem: Host-associated > Plants > Roots > Nodule | place: USA... | reverse complement strand
TAATAACTTGCAATTGAAGTAAAATAATTCTAAAAGGAAATAATATTTAAATAAAACTAAATCAAATATAAATAAAATAGACTTAAATAACATATTAAAAACACTAATTTATTGACTCATCAACCATTTTACAACAATCAATTAAGTTAAGGGACTTGCTGATGTTAACCACTACTTCATGTATGGAAACATCCGCCAATAGCTAATGAAAATTGACTTAGTTAATAAGAAGTTTACTCATATCCACAGCAATGTGAATTCAAATTCTGCCGCCAGCATAAAGACCTTTTTGGTGTCACCTTCGAAAGACTAATCAAATGAAACAAAAAATAAAACTAGAAAATGGTTAATCAAATCAAATGGAACCTCCCAAAGACTACTTTTTAGGCTTACTCAATTCTGTTGTATGAACTATAACAATTGCTTATTACCAAGCAGGTAAATTATCCCAGTATTATGGAGTTGTTTGAGAGTCTTGAAGTTGATATGAAATTGTCATACTTGTCAACTTCAGTCAGCCTAGACAATGGCAAGGGCTATGAATGGGGTACCCAAAATGGATTGTCCAGCTTGTTTGCACAGAAGAAAAATGTGATTAATCCTTACTTTTGGCAAATGATTAAGGAAATAAGCAAGTTCAAAGAAGATGTTCTAAGGTAAGTAATTGATATTAAGCATTGTGTACAATTTTAGTAGTTTAATTATCAAGGGAATAGACAAATTATAGTCCTCAAGTATCAATCAAAATAGTCCCTCTTTTCATTTTCCAAATTTACAATGCAGCTATCTTGATATAGTTGAAACTAACCAAGATATTGAACACAATGAGACAATGGGGCATTTCATTAAATCAAGGGGATACTCAGAACTATTTCAGAAGGCTTATCTGGTATGATCAATTTACATCTTAGACTACTGTTTTATGTTTTTTTATAAACATTATTAACCTCTTTGTTTAGTGTTAGTGATGTTGTAATATTCTAAATGTGCAGATTCCTCTTTGTTGTTCTATTTGGCCTTGTTCTTCTCTTGAAGGAGTTATGAGCTTTTCTTCTTTCTCGGTTCTTACATTCTTAAGTAATCACCATCTACTTCAGGTACATGAACCGATCGAATCATTGTTCCTTAACTATCCTGATTCACTTTCTCCGTACCGAAATAAGTGTCTTTCTTATAATTCGATTGGTTATCTTTGCAGCTCATTTACAGTCCACAGTGCAAGATTGTCAGATGGAACTCTCAAAACTTTAGTAAAAAGGTGTTGTGTCAATTAAACTTTCCATTTCATATTTTGATAGGAATGAGAATAATGAATATGTGACTCTATGATTGTGGTTATTCCAATCAAGGTTATATGTAAAAAATTATTGTCATTAATTCTTTGTTGGAAGAAGCAGGTGAAAGAAAAGCTTGTAAGTGAAAATTGTCAAATAAAAGTCAATTGTGGGGTACATTTGGTATCTACATCTGATAAAGGTGGGTTATTGATCTAAACATTTCTATCTTCAATTTAGTACTTGCAATACAAAATTATAATCGAATTTCATCCAAATGATAACCTAGTCACTTCATTAGATAAAGATGTTAGATTCAATCTGATTTGTCCCCGTTGTTATAACATAGTGGTTTGGCTGTGAGGACATTTTATGTTGAATTCCAGGTTCAAACTCGGGTCATCAGACACACACACACACACACACATATATTTAATCAGACTTATCAACCTATTTCTTTATAAATTGATTGAATAAAGTTGCTATAGTAATTAGTTTGGAAAACTTCTTGCAGGATGTGTTGTGTTCTGTAAAGACGGTTCCGAAGAAATGTATGATTCTTGCATAATAGCAGTACATGCCCCTGATGGTCTGAAAAAATTAGGAGATGAAGCAACATCAGATGAGCGTAGAATACTTGGTGCTTTTCAATATGTATACTGGTAAAATATATCCTCACATTCTAATTAATTATGGTACTCCTCCAAATTATAGGAGTCTTAGAATTATAACATAAGGTTCTAACTGTATTTATTGGTTACTGATATTAAGTTCAGAACTTACTCTTTCATCTGTCTACGCAGTGATACATTTCTGCATCGCGATAAAAAATTAATGCCTCAAAATCCTATTGCATGGAGTGCATGGAATGTTAATCGAAACTCTAACAACAGTGTGTGTGTGACTTACTGGATTGATATTCTTCAGGTTAGTATCATGTCAAGAGAATAATAAAGTTAAATTTCAGCATTACTTGAGATTATTTCTATTTAAATCTTAAACATATTAAGTTGAACCCTATCACTAAATAGTCAGTTGATAACTAAGTAACACCGTTACTTCAAACTGAAACCGTGTGCGGTGTCTGACACGTATGATTATATTTAATTATTCTAGTTTCTTAAACTATTACTGGTGTCGATGTGTCTGATGTTCGTGCTTTATTAGGTTTGTAAAGAAAGTTAAATATTTCCATTTATTATAATTTGTAGAATGTTGAAGAAACAGGTGGTCCCACTTTTGTAACTGTCAATCCAAATCAAACACACCAAAATACCTTGTTCAAGAGGTCAACTGGCCATTTAGTCCCAACAGTTGCTGCATCAAAAGCATCACATGAACTAAACCATATTCAAGGGAAAAGAAAAATATGGTTTTCAGGGGTATACCAAGGTAAGCTCCAATTTCTTGGGTTTACATGTCAAATTCTTAATAATTAAAATCATTGCTACTCTTTGACACTAGTTTTTGTGTTGGACTTGAACAAATAGTTGTGTTTGAGATTTTCCAAAAGGGTGTAATTTATTGATTTAGCTTAAACACATTTATATAAAAAATAGTTTATGACAAAAGGCTAAAACTATACGGAAAAGCACATCCTTGACACCTACATTGGCAAAATATAAATCCAATTTTGAGTTAAAGCTTCATGACTAAAATCATGAATGGCACATGGAAGTTAAATTACATATGTGGATAATTATTATTCAAAGTTCATTTATTTTAACTTTACTGTGATCAAAACATATTTATGTGCTTTTCAGGTTATGCATATCATGGAGATGGATTGAAGGTATTAAGATCAAACTTTTTGGGAAAATAAAATGATTCGTTGACTTGTGTTTTTTCTTGTACTTATGATAATCAAACATCTTTTTATTTACTGTACTATAACTGTAGTGTAAACAAACAATTTTTCACATAAGTTATTTCATTAAAAAAATATGTATGATTCTAATTTTCTATCGATTCTAAGAAAAGTCTTCTTCTTATGATACGTGGCGGAATTTCACAACCTTGCCTCCTATCATTTTTTCCTCAAATCTGTGCAATCGCGGACGAAGATCTTTACTAGTTTTGTTGTAACATTTCAATCATGATGGAAGGAAGCAAGAATGTAAGCACTGTTGTTTTACTTTCAGGCTGGAATGGATGCAGCACACGACATTCTTGGAAGAATTTGTTCCCTTCAAAGCAACCTAAAATACATTGTACCATCTTGGACAGATGTGGGAGCACGACTTTTTGTCACTAGATTTTTAAGTGTCTATATAAATACAGGATGTTTAATGTGAGCTCACTTGCTCCACTATATATCCTATCTAAATATTTCAAGCTCTTTCAAAAAGATAAAGGTTTAGTAATATTAATTCTTTTATGGTCAAGATCCCTTAGCAAATGCCTTGTCCGACGTTTGAACATGGCAGTAATGTACTTTCATATGTAGAATTCAGAAATTGAACTAGATTTAGTCTCAACGTTTATTTTTGGATGTTTCAGGCTATTGGAGGAAGGAGGAACAATATTTACCTTTGAGGGATCTAAAAAAAAATGCTCTTTAAAAAGTGTTTTAAGAATCCACAATCCCCAATTCTATTGGAAGGTTTGTACTTTTAATTTATCTGTGAATGGTTGGTGACATTCTAAGTTTATCATGGTAATAGAACTAAAGTTATTATGTTTGTTAGAAATAAAAACATGAATAACATTATAAAGAGTATTTCAGGTTATGACAAATAGTGATTTAGGTCTTGCAAGTGCATATATTGATGGTGACTTTTCATTTGTTGATAAAGACAAAGGACTTCAAAATTTTATTTTGGTAAACATACTGATCTTTATCTTTGCCAACCCCGTCTTTTTTGATTTGTTCTCTTTATTTTTCATGTAATTTGGTGTCTTTTTACTGTAGATTCTCATAGCCAACAGAGATTTAAATTCATCTAACTCAACATTAAAAAATAGGTAAGCTTACTTTGAGTAATGTGTGGAATCATGCATTAAAACAGTGTTATTAAATAGAGGCTATAGCATATCGGAATTGAAACAAATATTGTTCTGCAATATGCTATTTAGAACTACATTCAGTCAAATGGCAACAAAAAACGGTGTAATGGCATTATTTCCTAGTGGAATTTGAACAAACTGCTATTTCCTGCGATCCTCAATTGACAACACTGATTTAAAGTATTACTGAAGTTTTTGTTAACCTTTTGACCAATTTTGATGCTTAAGGGGCTGGTGGACTCCAGTTTTCTTTACAGCTGGTTTAGCATCTGCAAAGTTCTTCATCAAGCATGTTTCAAGAAAAAATACTGTCACACAAGCTCGCAGAAACATTTCTATGCATTATGATCTGGTACAATTGACAAGATTATTAGCTATAGCTAAAAGTATTCATATGTTCATGATGTTCAATTAAAAAATAGCTTCCCAAGGAATATAATTAATCATACCTCGACATTGTGTGAGAATATAACAAATACTGGACTATTAGAAATATCTAAAATGCCAATACCGGACTATTAGAAATATCTAAAATGCCTATAATCAATGCAAATTTTGAGAAACCACTATATGTAAGTTCGTTAGCTAAAGAAATTTATTGAAATTCTTCATTGCTCTCTTTTATGCACTTTGTTTTCTGCATTTAGTGCATTTCCCTTACATTCCGTGATATTTTGTCAGTGCTGAATTTAAGGCAAATTCTTTTTTTTCTCCTTTTTATAGAGCAATGATCTCTTTGCATGTTTCTTGGATGAAAAAATGCAATATTCATGTGGGGTGTTTAAGGTAAGAACAGTGGTTTATTTTATCCAAATTATATATAAAGGTGATATTTATTTTTCCATAAAATGCAGTAGCATTGATTAATATTTTTTTTCTTTCTTTCTTTGTTACTTAATATCTTTGCTATAGGATGAGTATGAAGACTTGAAAGAGGCACAGAAGAGGAAAATCTCAATTCTAATAGAAAAAGTGAGTATAGTTTCTTTGACTTCCATTTTATTCATATTTTGGTTAATATCTTGATAAAGGTTATAATATGATAAATAAATAAATAAAAGGCGCGAATAGATAGAAAGCATGACATTCTTGACATTGGATGCGGATGGGGCGGTTTTGCAATTGAAGTTGTTAAACAAATCGGTTGCAAGTACACTGGCATCACACTGCCTGAGGAGCAGCTGAAATATGCAGAAAATAAAGTTAAAGATGCTGGACTTCAGGTATCATATAAACAAAGCTTTGTGTATTTTAAAAGATTTTGATCATATATACTATATTTAATAAATTTCTCTTTGCAAAATAAACAAGATATACCAAATGTATTGATTTTCACTTTGGTTCCAGGACTATATAACATTTCTCCTTTGTGACTATCGCCAATTGTCCAAGACGAAAAAATATGATAGGATTATATCATGGTGAGCTGTATGTATTTTTTGTTTAGTTTTGTAGGTCATGTGCATGTCTAACAACAAATTTTCAAACATATATTGCATTTTCTGATCAAGCATTTTGTTAAAAACTACGAGATCAAAGAGATGAAATGAAGATTCATCGCATATGAGAAATAATCTTGAGAGCTTGATACAAAACAAAAATTCTTAGAATTCATATTGTAGAGAGTTAACAAATTAGCTACCTAATTAACAAACTAACTATCGACAACAAACTCTAACCATTATATTTCTAATACATTTTACAGTGAAATGATTGAAGCTGTTGGACATGAGTATATGGAAGAGTTCTTTGGTTGTTGTGATTCAGTATTGGCAGATGATGGACTTCTTGTTCTCCAGGTATTTCATAATATATGAAACAAATAGTAAGGATAACTATTCCTTTATATTGGAAAGTAAGGAATTTATGGTTAGTTTGTTCGTCTATAGCATGGTTTTAAATTTCAGTTAAGGTTACGCTGCAACCCTTAATATTTCAGGAAAATGCGACCGATAGGGTCTACATTGCGGTTGTGATGCTGCTGTGGAGGCCTTAAAATCCTCTATATTAAAGTTGCCGACCGCAATTTAAAACCATGATTAGTATCTTGTTAGACAAGTTAGTAATGATTTGAGTTTAGTTGTCTATATTAAGTTTTATTTGTTGGGGAGCTACAAATTAAGCACGGACACAGACACAGACATTAAACATGGCACAGACACTGACACGCTGACACCAAAAATAATTTGACAAAATCACATAATTCAAGGAATCATATGTGTTGGTGTCGGACACCGACGCATCTCCGAAACCAGGACACGCCAAATCTGAGGAGTGTCCGTGCATCATAGTTGGGAACTCAGTCAGTTAAAATCATAACGGATTAGGTATTTGAGGATCTCTTTAATGTTGCTAACAAATGAAGATGGTTATATTGTAGTTCACATCAATACCAGATGAACGTTATGATGCATACAGACGCAGTTCCGAGTTTATAAAGGAGTATATTTTTCCAGGCTGTTGCATACCTTCTTTGAGTAGAGTAACATCTGCTATGGCAGCTGCATCTAGACTATGGTACATGTTGCATTTTAATATTGCCAATAAGTTTTTCTTTCTTTCTATTATCTTACACAATATTGTTGGATGTAGTGTGGAACACGCTGAAAACATTGGAATTCATTACTACCCAACTTTGAGATGGTGGAGAAAGAATTTCATGGAAAACCACAGGTTTGTTATTTATATGGAATGAAAGTAGATTAGTTAATTACTGAAAATTTATTTGCTTTTTAATAAGGAATTAAAGTAGATTGGTTAATTATTGAATTTTTTTTTTTGAACAAATAATTATTGAAAATTTATTATTGTTTTCAGCAAAATTCTGGCTCTTGGATTTGATGAAAAATTCATTAGAATATGGGAATACTATTTTGATTACTGTGCTGCTGGTTTTAAATCAAGGACACTAGGGAATTATCAGGTAATCCCACAATTCATTATCAAATACTTCCTTCAAGGAAGAAGGTTAAGGTGTTCATGTAAATTATTTAAAATAGACAAAATGACAATGGTCATTGAAAACTCACACACACAAGCAAGGTTTTAAATAACCGTCACGGTTTCCGTCGTGGTCGGTTTAAGGTTGTCGCGATTTCGACCGTTATGGATGTTGCGTTACAGACTACGGTCATCGCGGTGTGAATTAATCACAACAATCCACAAATATTATTAAATCATTTATTATATCATATATAATAATTTAAATTGAATTATTATTTTATATATTATAAGATGGTTAAAATAAATATAATAATTACAACACTACAACACTATACAACACGAAAATAGACGATGAAAAGAATATGAGATACTATTGGCTCATCACAATCTTCAATTAACTATTTTTTCTTATGAACGGTGTTGTGTTTTTCATACTATTGGCTCATCACAATCTCCCATTATCTAGTTTTTCTTATGAACGGTGTTGTGTTTTTCGCTTCCGTGTGTCGCATTTGTAACGGAGTTTTAAGGTTGTATCAGCTTTTTGTCACGGTCATAACGGACGTTTTGATGTGATTTTTCATCACACCCTGAAAACGGGTAAAAACGGTACTAGTTGCTACCTATACCTTTTTGTCGCGACCATTTTCACGGTAACGGACCCGTATTTAAAACCTTGCACACAAGTAGAAGAATCCAGGTTCGGACCCCGATCACGGCATTCGGTCTAGTAATTTCAGCCTTTTTGTCAGTTGAGTTAGGACTTGAGGACAAATTAAAGACACTTTATCTATACCAAAACCCAACACACATTGTGAATAAAACCATTTTCAATAATAGAAATGTTCAACTTTATACAGAGCTCATATGAAGCATTGCTTTTCTTTTAAACAATAAGGTAGAATAGCAAAGTGCTGTTACTACCAAAATATTAAGCCCTGCTTCACTAATTGAAACTTAGAAGAGAAAAAAAAAGAAATTTTAATTAGCTTTCAAACTTAATATTGAGCTCATGAATAACAAAGTCCTGTCAATCTCAATTTTACCAAATGTCTTGCTTAGATTAGTTTTTTCAAGGCTTAAATATGTCATTAGTCCCTACACTTTAACTATATTTTGGCATTGGTCCCTACACCTTTTTTTTTGTTTGGTATTGGTCCTTGCACTTTAGAAAAATATCGGCTCTAGATTTGATTACGGAGTGTACTTGGAGAGACTAGGTCATGACTAGGTAGGAACTCGTCTTAGCTCTTAAGCACTTGGCCAAAAATAAAATCATTTTAACATTTGATATGTATAGATAGTTGTAATTTGCACAAGAAAATGATTGGTTTTTATGTACATGTAGATGGTTTTCTCGCGACCTGGAAACAAAACTGCATTCAGCAATCTTGACAAAAAGTTGGCTACTTAATTTTCTTGTCCAAATATCAAGGAAGATCTTCAGCCCGTGGTATCTTTATTTTGATTTTTCTATATATGTATACTTAACATGCACATTTTTACCTTTATTTAATCATGAATCTTCACGATTTTTCATTTGTTAGTTTAATTAAGCTTATGGTACTCTATTCTTAAAAATTACATTCTTCTATTACAGTATGAGTAATCTAATTGAAACTCTGTTAATTAAGTACATTGTCTGTGTGGCTGAGAATCTACCTAGACTCTCCCTGACATTTCTAGTCGAAAACCGTATTGGAGAGTAAAAGATATGGAAGACAAATTTGAAATAGTATAAATTTTAACATCGTTTCCACCAAGAAAATAAAGCAGGAATCACTAATTTTCCACTTAGTTATCTAGTGTAAAACGGGAAAATAAAATAGCAATCTTTTTTATTCATTAAATATAAAGATATAAAAAGAGAAAACACAATAGAAATCATGTTTATAGATTCAATTAGAGGTTGAGTAGCTTAACTATAGTTTGAGCTAAATAAGGAGTTGGAAGTCCTGGGATCAAACCTGGATGAATGAATAAATAAAAACTTAATAATTACTGACAGTTCTCATTCAAAATTATTCAAAACAATATGTTTATAGTTTCAATTTAAACATAGGAACACATGCTATCCAATTTGAAGGTTTGAGAACCTATTGAATGTTGCATTTCCTTTTCCTATAATCAATGTTTCTGCAAAGTGTTTTGGACCGTATTTGCCTGTACTATCTTCTATCTCTTAGTAGAAATTCAATGCGTTGTTAACCATTGATTCATCAATAGGCTCTCCTGCATGCATGTTTTCGATCAATTGATGTAGTATCAAAAGTAAGTATTTTTGTTATCGTCTCCATAAAGACTGGTGTGATATTCTAAGCCGTTCAACAATCGATGTTGTTCTGAGCTAAGGTTTCACAATATTTTGTTTCATAAGCTATAAAACTACGAAATTATAAAAGGTTTGAGAGTTAATAGGGAAATGATTATGCTGGGATTAAACTTCATCAACCTACTTATACGTATTCTCGGATTAGTGTTGCAGATTCTAATTATCAATTGATATTATCACATATTGCTCGACAACATCATTCGTGTCCAAATGATGTCGTGATTTCTATTGTGTCGTTCAATCGTCAATTTCCCAAACTATTAAACGATCTGATAGTCGATTGTATCGTTGTATAGCTGATTTCCCAAGCTATTAAACGATACAAAAGCGTTGGGTTCCAATATTCAAAGTGATTGTCAAAACCTAAATTCCATGTCTAGAACAAAAGCTTTGATAGAAGATTATCCTAACCTAGATTCAAAAGGTATTTTTCAATACAAATCAAATCCATAAGATTAAAAGCATGGAAAACAAGAATAACCT
>Ga0315914_1012142_pt1 | contig 10039 bp, 10 predicted proteins | sample MpolenodulesMG_FD_203920 | JGI IMG/M metagenome (GOLD analysis project Ga0315914, IMG submission 203920) | Medicago polymorpha root nodule microbial communities from Los Angeles, California, United States - elongated nodules | ecosystem: Host-associated > Plants > Roots > Nodule | place: USA... | reverse complement strand
TTTAAAAAACACATAAATTTGGATTTTTTTTGGATTTAAAGAAAGAAACCAGAATAAGCAACCTGGGTATCATTAAGCAAGAAACCAAAATTTTGCAAAGATCAGTACCATAACCAACCTATGCAAATCCCATTTTTTGTGACAATAAGCAACCTGGGTATCAATTGCTTTGAAAACGACACCATAGGTACCTTCTCCGAGAACTTCACGCTATATACATATCCGCTAATTTTTTACAGAGATTCAATTCTTCCATTTTACCACACAAATTGAATCATCAACTACACCACAAATTCATATATAGTACGAAAACTCTAAATTTTTAAACAAGGGTCGCGTGCTTTTAAATCTAATTCCTTTCTTTCTTTTAAGTCTAAAATCCAAATTTATGGATTTAGTAAAATTAGGGTTTATGAAATTCGGGGATTTTGAATTTTGTGATTAAAAGAATATGGAAGTGAAAATATTTAAGAAATTTGAAGATGTAGTTGGATGGACAGTTTGTTTTATTTAAGGAAGAATCTTGTGAATTCGATGAAAATCACACTAATAAATATTTGATGTGTGGAGCAAGTAATAATCAAGCAACCAAAACAAAGTGTATGGAAGTTATAAATACAAGCAAAGGTAGAAAACAACGAGAGAAAGAAAGAGAGAACACAAAAGAATTTCTTTACTCAGTTCGGTCAAAAACAGACCTACTCTAGGGGAGAGAGCAGACATACGTTCCACTATAATGATGAGTAACTTTACAAAAGAGATATCAATTTCCAAGAATAAGTCTCCCGCCTAATTCTACCCAAAGTCTCCCGCCTAATTCTACCCAAAGTCTCAATCTCTTCTCGTGACCAAGAAACTCAATCCTAATAGTGTTTCCCAAGGTGAATCAATCTCAAACCTAGTGTTTGTTGCCAAGAGCAAACTCTATACAAATCCTAGTTTGTTATTTGTTTCTAAACCCTTGTTTTCAGTCCCTCTATCGCAAGGTTTACATCTAATACAAGGTCTATATTTATAGTAAAAGTATCCCTCATAAAATTGGAACAAATCTGGCCCATAAAAATACGGTTTATTTTAATACTGTTATGACAATTCGAGGGCCGACTTTGACCATTCGGGCCCCGAAAAATGTCAAATCAAAAGTCTCTAAAAACATGCAAAATTTGGGCCCCGGAGAACACCATTCGAGCCCCGATTTTGACTTTCGAGCAAACTTTAATTTCTCCAATTTTGAGTCACTTTCACAACAATCTCCACATTGACTATAAATTAGTGATGATACCAATTTAACATCAACCACCATGCTGCTTTTTCCCTTGCTTCCCACTGCACCAAGTAGCTCCACAAGTTTACACTTTACCTCTTCAACCATCGGAATGCCTTCCGTCTTTTGAAGATTCTTGCATCCAACTACGCTAGGAATTTTAGGTAGCTCCACAAGTACACACCTTAACCTCTTCAGCCATCGGAATGTCTTCCACTTTCTCGAAGGTCCTTGCACCCAACTACACTAGGAATTTTAGGTAGTTCTACAAGTATCCACCATAACCTCTTCAACATGAGACATCTCCCGCTTCCTTGAAGATCTCCTTGCATCCAATCACCCTTGGATTTTTAGGGTAATCCCACAAGTTGTGCTATACATTCTTCAACCTCTTGAATGCCTTCCGTCTTCATGAAGAATTCCCTTGATCACCACTAGAGCATAGCACCCAAGGTCCTCCATAGTCGTACCATTCCCGGTGTGTTCAACTCCACCTCAAGCTGAGCTTTCTACCTCTCAACTAGCAAATGCGTGCATCCCACTATGTCTTCCACCTTGAAACTCCACCTCAAAGGTAGATCATGAGTATTGTTACCTCCGCCTCTCCAACCTGACCATGAGTATTCTTACCACCACCTCTCTAGGCTGATGTTGAGTGTTTAACGTCTCTCCTCTACCAGGCATCACTCCCTAGGTGAGAAACATCACCTTCTTCATCCTCCAAACAACACACCACCAAAGCACTCACATCCTCAATGTTCTCCAAAACATCAAGGATTTTATTCAACTCCGTAAGTTGCTCCATGATGACCTTTGACTCCACCATCTTGAATGAGTAGAGTTGTTGCTTTAGGAATTGCCAATGAGTCAAAGACTTTGTCATATACAAGACTCTAACTTTGACCACATCGATGTCGCGGTTGGTTCCTTCGCTACATTTCTCAAAAATTTATCCCCGAGGCACAAGACAATGGCACTCCTGGCCTTGTCCACCATCTTGATCTTCTCCGCTCGTGACATGGTGACCAGTAACACACCTTCACCCTTCAAAGCTTTCTCACACTTTTGCTGTATTAACACCGCTTCCATCTTTACCTTCCATAACCCAAAATAATTATCTCTAGTAAATTTCTCAGTATCCCACTTCGAACCCATGGTACTTGATTATCCTTTGATGTTTGCCCCACGGTGGGCGCCAATTGTTGTGAATTCGATGAAAATCACACCAATAAATACTTTATGTGTGGGGAAAGTAATAATCAAGCAACCAAAACATAGTGTATGGAAGTTATAAATACAAGCAAAGGTAGAAAACAGTGAGAGAAAGAAAGAGAGAACACAAAAGAAATTGTTTACCTAGTTCGGTCAAAAACTGACCTAATCTGAAGGAGAGAGCAGCCATCTGTTCCATTATAATGATAAGTATAACTTTACTAAAGAGATATCAATGGGTTACAAGAATAATTCTTTTGCCTAATTCTACCCAAAGTTCCAATCTCTTCCCGTGACCAAGAGACTCAATCCTAATAGTGTTTCCCTAGGTGAATCAATCCCAACCCTAGTGTTTGTTGCCAAGAGCAAACTCTTCACAAACCCTAGTTTGTTATTTGTTTCTAAACCCTTTTTTTCAGCCCCCTCTATCTCAAGGTTTACATCTGATTCAAGGTCTATATTTCTAGTAAAAGTAATTCTCATAAAATTGGAACAAATCTGGCCCATAAAAATACATTTTATTTTTATGCTGTTACGACAATTCGGGCGTCGATTTTTACAATTCGGGCCCTGAAAAATGTCGAATCAAAAGTCTCCAAAAACAGGCAAAATTCGGGCCCCAGACAACACCATTCGGGCCCCGATTTTGACTTTCCAGCGAACTTCAATTTCTTCAATTTTGAGTCACTTTCACAACAAAGAAGATGAAGATGTTCATATGATTTATGAATTTATTTATTTTTATCAAAAAAATATTTTATAAAATAAAGTTTTTGATAAAATTAATATTTTCATGTTTTTTTAATAGAAAAATGAACAAAAGGATTAACTTATGCACATTTTAATAGATAAAGGACCTAAATGGGACCAAAAAAAAAAAAGACTAATGTGTTACAAATAAATAAGATAAAGAACCATTAATGTAATTTTGCCAAATAAAAACTATATCATAAAGGGATGTCTGTATCATCATCGACATCACTAAACGATTATCAAATAGATTAGAGAAAAGCAAACCTATCAATATTAGAGTAAAACAATTGAGATAAAAAGCAAGATTGACAACCCTAAAAATTCAGTTTTATCTCACAAACTAGTTAAAAACCCGTGTTTCGAGCGGGTTGAATAACGTATCTTTGTAAAAAAATTGTTCCAAGGGAAAAATGAATAAATTAAGGAATATTGCACAAACATTAGAAATATTTATCAAAACCTTACCAAGCCTTGATTCATGAAAAAAGCATATATTTTGTTCATGAGACTAGGAAAACAACAGAATAATTAAAATGAAACTAATTAGAACCAATAAAGGAACCAATAATATGTAAATTACGATTACATATTAGTCAAAATTATAAAAGCGAGCGCTACGGTCAAAGTTACCAAAAAGACAGGAAAAGAAAAAAAAGAAGCAATAGCAATAGCAATTAAAGAGAGCCTGATGGCCAGAGCTAGATGTTGACCTAATCTCATCACTCACATTTACTCACTCACACATTCTGCCTACTTTCACTTGCACATACTCCAACCCCTTTCCCTTGCCACTGCTTCCTTTACCATTTCCGACAAATTGTTTTTTTGCGTTCATTCAAATTCGAATCTCATGCTTCAGATACAATGTTGCCAATCGTTGTAATAATATTGGTAATCTGCTATTTCTCTTCAAATGTTTTATTTCAAGAAATTTGATCCATATCCGTGTTTATCATCCGTTTTTGTTGCGTTTTCATAATTTTGTATCTTTTGTTGGTGCAAGTATAAGTAATAGCATGGCGGATTTGATCAACCAATTGACTTAATTTGTTTTGCAATTTGGACCTGTGTCAATTCTATTCTCTTCAAATGTCAAAGAACCAACAATGTTCATTGTTCCTAGTGCCACCATTTCTCTATTACCATCTAGTGAATAGTCTTTCATAGCAGCAAATGTTCTTCCAACAGCCACAGCCTCCTATAAAGTTAAAAAAAATTATTCACTCAAATGTTTTGTAAATGTTTATGAAACAAAAGGGATGAGGAATTTTTTGTAAATTTGCTTATCATGAGTGCTACCATACCAGAAATCAAACCAATCCGAATTCCAGCACTAAGATGTTTTCCCCTGAAAATTAATTCATTAACAGATAATGGATTCACACCCTTCTTAATTTTAGTGACATCACATTACAAATACCAGCAAATTTCTATACCTTGTGCATGCATTTGTTTAAACGATGAAAAATGGTCTCAAATACAAAAACAGAACCTCAAAAAAAAAAAAACATGATACATTATAACCTTAATCCAAAAAGAGGAACTTTTAGAAAAACAAACCAATAAACACATAATCACCAAACAACAAACCGGAAACAGCAAAGAACAAACGAAAACCGAAAATTAAAACCCTTAAGATCATAAAAACAACTTTCTGCAAACGTTAGCTTATTCGAAAAGAAAGTACATTCAATGGATCAAATAAAAATAGAATTTAATATGCACGAGTTAGAAATTGCAATGTAGACTTTATATCCACCAAATAAAAAATATGAGAAAAGCAATTTATAAAAATGGGGTAAATTGTCTCAGTATAAAAGAATAAAAATCAAAATTAATTGTAATTTGCACAAAAAAAAATAGCAAAAGGATAGGTCTTTCACCAAGAGTAAAGGTTCTGTCACCAAATTCCTTCATGCTTGGAAAATGGCCTCATTGAATAATATGCTCATGAACTAATCAGAATGAATTCTCTCATGTGTTATTTACACATGAGAGGGTAAAGTGTGGTCTATCACCATTCATCAAGAGAGAGAAACACATGAGAAAAAGGAATTTGAATGGTGATCGATCACACTTTAATCTTTCAGAGGAATGATTCCCCACTCAAATGACTTTTTAACTTAACTGTAAATGAACTATTGTGTCAAACATAAACTGTTATGAATCCAATTTAATGACTGAAACAGATTCAAAAAGGAAAGTAGACAATTGTGAGTCAATCTTCCGTTGAAGTTTGCAGGGCCATTTCAAACCTCTTTCATCAATAAATACAAAATGAGTGGCAAAATGTGAAATAGCTATGTTCATAATTGGCTAATGGACAGAGATACCTTCAAATATGTTCACATAACTATGATAGATGGATAGAATATTACTTCCAATACCTCTATTTATTTTCTATATTATTTTAAAAGGATGGTTTGCATAAGAAATTCCTTGATCTTAGTTACAGGTTGTCACCGACCCTCTGATAGTAGAGATGAAATGCAGGATAATAGAAAATTGAAATAAAAAGAAAGCTTGCATCACCAAGGAAGAGTGAAGCTTGTTTAGTAACAAAAGAGGTAAATTCTATGCAGCCATTGTGTTCAGGCCAAAAGTTCATTTTAAGGAAAAATAACAATTAAGCTAATCTCACTACAATTAAAAGTTAGGTTGGATGATGTTTATTAAAAAGGATAATGCATATTACATTTGCTCGTCTCATAAATTGTTGGCTGCAATACTAAACGATTAAAACTTAGAAAGAAAACGACAAATCATACATTTGTTTGTCATTTTAAAAGAAGTTTAAACCGTAATGCATTACAGAAAGATAGATATAACACACTTGAAGTCTGAAGACACGCCTTAAAGCATTGCCTATTGAGTTATTCAATGGCATCTTTTTCAGCTTTCCCGCGTCTAAAAGTTTCTGGGTATGCATGTCGAGTAGCATTATTAGCCTCAGACATAGCTTTTTCGAGTTGGTCATAGGGCGTATCGTTCACTCCACCATCCTGCTAGTGTTCAATCCCACAATTCAAAGCATCAACGTATAGTACATGTATTAATATTTTATCAATCGAAATCTAGAAAGTAAAAATGTCACATGACTTGCTAAAAGTCAACACACAAAATCCACACATGCATCATAGCAAGCACAAGCAATACTTTAAGGAAAAAAAAAGAATATTTTTATACCGGTACACTTGGAGGCGATAAATGACAAAGATCCTCGTCTTTAATCAGGTGACTCAAAGTCAAGTCTAACGCATTCTCACAGCTCTCGTCAATAGAATTTGACGTCAGTGTTGGATCAATTGCACTATCGGAGAATGTTGACAAACCTGAAGGACTCATCCTTGACAACCTATCGGACTCATCAGAACTTACTTATGTGCCTTGCCTGTTATGTGGAGTTGAAAACCCTTCAGTGTCAACTGGAGAAGAATTAGTTGCAATGCTAGCCGTCATTCCATCATTGGCAGACCTCACTCTGCGAAATAACTCTTGAGAAGAACTTATTGAATTTGTCCTATGATTTTGCCCCAGTGTAATAGATTGAGATCTTCAAGGTCTCAAAGTTAGGCACTTGCTGCAGCAAAGGAGATGCAACCTGTATCTAAACTGTGAAGCAATGACAACTATAGGAAAAGTCAATTTATCTATGAAGCACTGACATAGACACAAGCATCAGACACAACACTTCCTTCATAATGATATTTATCTTTCATGTGACGCTATTATCTCCTGTATATTACAACATATCAATATTTTATGAGGCCTCAAACCTTGTGTGTATAAGGTGGCCTTTGCAGATAAACTGTATATGGCCTCATACGTAGATGGCTTTCCTAGATCTGAAGTCCATCATTCTCCTGTTATGTCATGCAAAAACATAATGTTGACTTAACTAAAACAAATATAAAGATTGGAAAATTCTTAATTCAAATAGTTTATCATCACAAATGAGCATGGACTGAAAAAGGATTGTGATTATTTCTGTAACCAAACACCCTGAGGGGCAACAAAAATGAAGGGGAAATATGTAACTCCATTTGCGAAAAAATGAACAAAATAATAATATGGTTTAGTGATCGATCTTTATTGGGATTTTTTATGATTTGCAATTTTTCTTTAAGAAAATTGAATCTATCCTCAACTAAAGGTTTTGTGAAAATGTCAGCTAGTTGATTTTCAGTATCAACAAAGCTTAATACAATATCCTTTTTCTGAACATGGTCTCTAATGAAATGATGCTTAATTACAATATGTTTAGGTACCGTTTGACCCGGGTTTTTTTTCAGCTTCTCTACATTTTTAAGGAGAAGTTAGGCCAAACACAATATCAATAAAGTACCTTAAAAAAATACTGTTTTTTAGAATGCATAAGATTGAATGGAATGAGCTTTAACCAAAAGTTTTTGAATGCTACTTCAAAAAACTACTTCTCCGCAATTTATTTCACAAGCACCTCTCTTCAACTCACGCGCACAACTTTTTCTTTTATTTTTTAATATTATATTTGAATTTGTTTTTTTCTTCCATTTTATTTTATTTTATTTTTTTGAACCGTTCCATATAATTTTTTTTTAAGGAGGGTCCATTTAATTTTATTATCTATTTTTGAAGGAATTTTATTATCTTTTTTATCACTTATATATTTAATTTCAATATCGTTTAATTATCACAACCTCGCAAATATTTTTATTCATGCTGTCATTGAATGACACCAAATATTTTTATTCCCTTTCTTCAACCTCACAAATACCCACACACACACATTAATGTTTAGAGTAATACTTTCTGTCCATATGTCTATTTTTTTTTTACGCTAACGCGTATAATGTTTTTAGTGTTGCGTAATGCATGCGTATAATTATTTTTATAAAATTTTGATTTTAATTAAAAGTACAAGTATAGATGTAATATCCCGCTCGTCAGCATCGAAATTATATTAGTCAAGGTGCGCCAGAGAGCAATGTTCATGAGACTCACTACGGTGAGGAATGTTTTACGATGCGGTGCTAGTTGAACACGAGTTAATCATCAGTGTCGGTGTAAACACGTTTAAAAAGGGCATTTTGGTAATTGCACCGAGGAAGTATATAAGTGTGTTGGAGCCAAAGCTATTCATTTGTGTTAGAACTTTCTCTCGCTAAACTTTGAAAGTTCAAGAACTCTCTCCTCCTTCTCTCTAGAAACCGCCCCCATCCTTCCCTCTTCAAGCAAGCAAGTGATCAATGCATGCAATTGTAATCAAGCATGAATCATGGTGTCTTAGCAAGCAAGAAAGAAACAAGAGTGGATTGGTGAGCTAAGGCTATGGATGTATAATGAATCAAGAGCTAGGGTTCATGGTTAGAGGTTAAAGTTGGGATTAAAGCTTGATGAATGCTGCAAAACATCATGTGAGTTCTTAGAGAGTTAAACCTTCCTTTGGTTGGAGCATTCCTAGTGAGAAAGACAAGAATTTATGCTAAGTTAGAATGTTGTATTTTAGAACCCCAAATGCCAATTTCTTGTTATGTTTATGTTAAAATGGCCATGCAATATGTTTATTACTATCTATATATGTTTCTGGATGTATATGGTGCATTGGAGGATCGAATTGGACGAGTTTTGGGTCAAAATTGCAAAATCTGTACCACAGACCCGAAGAAACTCGCTATTAGCGAAATATTTCGCTAATAGAGAAATTACCCAGGATGAAGTTCGCTAATAGCAAAACCCCTCTGCCCATGCCAACTTCCTTTTGGCTTGTTGGCCCATCTTGGGGCCTGTAGTGCAGTCCGAGGCTTTTCTTGCAATGGTTTCTAACTTTATAACCCCTAAACAACATCTAAGCAATGCACATAACATCAAACGATTCTGGAAATGAAAATCATGGCCAATATTAACATATGCATCAAGAATGGCACAAGAGAGTTTAAGCACGTTTAATCGGGTAGCGATAAACTAAGTATGGGGATGAAACATAGAGCCTCGACTAAATTGTCGAGAACTAGAATGCTAGAAAGAATACTGAGTATGTTAAGACGTGAAGTGATTAGTGTAGTCTCTCCACACATGAACATAAATGACTAAGTAAGTAGTTTACCACTAATCGGGTAGATCACAGACCCGTGGTAAATGAGTAAGCATGTATAGGTTATACCCTTTATGTATGTAAGAACAAGACTTTAAGTAAGATGTAGGTGTCGTGTCTTTCCGTTATCCACGCCAAGAGGGATACGAGAGGTTCTCACAAGGGGAACGGGATAAGCTCCGCAAGGGGGGCCCGCACGTCACTGAGGGAGTCCGATGTACCTTAGCTAGGTTTTCATCGGTAATGTATGGGATTGTACTCAGGGTTACTCCACCCGATACACTCCGTAAAATGAACTCATATAATAATGTTTGTTCAACGCTAACATAATGAATGAACATGACTATGTATGATTACGATATGAATATGATATGATATGCTTACGTTTATGATATGATACAAGATATGTACAAGCTTATGAATCAAGATAAGACTATGAAGTTATACCGAAGACGATCTTAGGATTTCCCCAATCGTCCGGTTAGGATCGTGTCATGAATAAGTTATGTTTAGGTCTTGATACGCTTAGTATATCTGGATATAGCGGTGTTAGGTTCCCTTAACCGCCATGACACATATATGTATATGACAAGACCTTCAAGATAAGTTAAGATGAACCCTATGACGGATCTAGTATGCACGACCGTCTAGGCAAGCAAGTCCACAAACGTATAATCAACCTTCAGGTTGTATTATAGACACGTGGTGACCATAGGTTTTCCCCGAGGTTACCTATA
>Ga0315914_1012141_pt1 | contig 10039 bp, 3 predicted proteins | sample MpolenodulesMG_FD_203920 | JGI IMG/M metagenome (GOLD analysis project Ga0315914, IMG submission 203920) | Medicago polymorpha root nodule microbial communities from Los Angeles, California, United States - elongated nodules | ecosystem: Host-associated > Plants > Roots > Nodule | place: USA... | reverse complement strand
AACACTGAAAAGCCAATTCTGCCACTGAAACTATCATCCTATTAACCTCACTGTCTGAATGAAAACCAAGAGAAGGATCTACGAGCTCATCAATTGCACTTTCTTGAATCTTCTTTGTGGCTAGAGTTGACAAGTTAATCTCTTCCCTACTTCTGTTTATATCAACAGCAGGCTTTGATGATATTAGCTCAATGAGCACAACTCCAAAACTATATACATCACTCTTGCTAGTAAGCTGATAAAATTGGTGATACTCGGGGTCAAGGTAACCTGGTGTTCCTTGTGGAGCTGTGGAGACATGAGTGGCATCCTCGGGGAATAGTCTTGAAAGGCCAAAATCTGCAACTTTAACACCAAAATTGCCATCAAGAAGTATATTGTTGGTTTTCACGTCACGGTGAATGATCCCAGAAGCATGGAGATAAGCCAAGGCATTAGCAGTCTCTATGGCAATTTTAATTCGTATAGACCATGGTAGTAAGCCGGGCTTGGCCGATTCACCATGGAGATGACAAGCAATGGTGCCATTTGAGATATATTCATACACAAGCAGTAGTTCACGGCTGTGCCGTGAAGTGCAGCCATAGAGGGACACGAGATTTTTGTGCCGCAAAGTTGTCAGAATATTGACTTCATTCATGAACTGTTCTACTCTCCTATAGTTGTGTTCGTATAAACGCTTGACAGCAACTTCACGTCCATCTGGAAGTTTCCCTGGATTTTAAGGGTTGAAGTATAAGTTATACAATAAGATGGAAAGAGTAAATTTAGTGTGTTAGTTAATCATGTGCCTACCAAAGTAGACGGTACCAAAGCCTCCATCTCCAAGTTCTTTATTATGGTCAAAATTGTTTGTTGCTTTTCTAAGCTCATCGTAGGAGAATAATGGAACTCCAAAATATTTACTACCAATCTCTCTGCGTGGATTTATGGAGGAATCAGAATAAGAGTTACTAGATTGGAAGTGTCCAACCGAAATAGCATGTTTCCGTTTGTTGAGTAGAAGGAGAAACACCGCCCCAATCAACAACAAGATGCCTGGGATTCCAATACCCAAACCTGTGGAAAATGACCAAAAGAATGTCTCAATTGAAGATTACTATAAAACATAAGAAACGGAATGAAACCTGGCATTGCACAGATTGGAATCATACAAATATTTTAAAATAAGTTTCATCCTTTTAGACTAAAGAATGAAACAGAAAAAAATATACAAAACAAATCAGAAGATCCTATGAGTTCAACATATTGATGAACTTTCACACTCCGGACCAATGGATAGAAGTCGTGAGCTGAAAGTTATGTAAACCGTACATTACCTATACCCAGTTTGGCATTCCGAGTCAGCCCTTTTTTCTTTGGAACTGCAATTAGAAGAAACAATTCAGATTTGACATATGAAGATAAAGTTGTGCAGAGAAAAATATGGTTTGCTAATTTAGTGTTGCATAGACAATATTAAAAAGTCAATCAATGGAACTCAGCTTTTTCCATCCAAGAGTAATAAAAAAATCAGCTAAAAAGTGTAGTAAATTCTAAATTCAAAACATTAAAGACAACAAGATATTTAGATTAGGCACACTACTTTTGACTGACTCTGATTATGATGATATGCGAGAAGAAATTGGGCTTGTAGAATTTTTACAGAAAAAACAAACATAAACAATGTTTCACAAATTTAGATGGAGACTTTTATGAACCTATAATGTGGAAAGCAGATAAAATCAGCAACTATTATATTTGTGCAGTACATTTATGTTGCTTTTGTTTCCAAGGTGTCTGTTTTAGAATACCATTGGCATTAGCACAACAAAACCTCCCTTTGTTATCAACTTGACACTGTCCACTTTGGTTGAAGTGACAATATGCACATTCCTCTGTTATGTGCACTTGAGTTGTGATATCAGCAGTTACAAAAGTAAAAGGGTCGTCAGCGTCAGCGAAGTCTTTTACCGGAAGCCGGACATTTGTACAAGCTGTAAAAGCCCTCCGAGACGCATTATCAGCATAGTTGTAAGGCTGGTAGTAGAGATCGTGGAGAGGGCACTTTGTATAGTTATGCATATATGTTGGAGGGTTGACATGAAGAGTACGGTTGCACATGAACAAAGTTGCATGAAATACCGTATGAAAAGAAACAAAGTGAAAGGTTGGAGGAAGAGTATAATTATATCTGAATGCTTTGCAACTTTTGTTTTGCAGCAAACTGTAGATATTGTTGTCTCTAAAAATACAAGTAGAAGTAGCATTGCCACCGTGAAACTCAAGAGGACCTACATATTTAACCTCAAACTCAAACCCTTTCCCTTTATTCTGATATTTGATGATTTTGGGCTTCATTGGATCACCATCACAGTTAGGTATTGGCAATAAGCCACAGTCCTGGCGTTCTGTGGTAGTGAAAGGAAAGCTGATACTGCCAAGATATCCACAACTAAATGAAGCTGGACACTCTCCTTGGTACTTACTCTCATCACCACCCACCAACACAAGTAGCAGCATGAGGTGTGAAAACAACATAAATTCATAAACTAGACTCATCCTTTACTTTCCTAGCTAATTTATGTGCAAAAGAGACCAGGGATTTGATTTTCTAAAGCTGAAATTTCTCTACAACTTGTTTTTCCACTTTTCAGTGTTCACAGTATAATAACATCACCAACTTTACGTGCTTGATAAGATACACCAGGTGGAAAATGAACATGAATGGAAATGAAGGTGGGAACACATGAAATCTAGATTTTGGCATTTACTGAAGGGAGACCAATTTCTTGCTCAAGTTACTATACTCCTATTTGAATATTTGAATAAAGACAGAGACTTGACTTCACAAACTTCACATCTGAATCTTCTTCTATTGGTCTTAGAGGCGCCAAAACCGTCTAATCCACGTAAAATATGATAATAAACACTAAGAAAACTAGTAGAGTTACATTATATGCATGGAAACTAAGATTGAGAAATATCAAAACTGAGAGGTCTAGATTCTGGAGTTAGTCCATGTTGAAATTTTGAAATTAAATAGAGTGGGGCCGTGTGGTTGAAATACTGGAAAAGGATGAGAGAAAAAAACAAGCAGCAATTTGACGTTGAAAGAGTCTTAGGGAATAAGACACTAATCTTTGGTTCACACTTCACTTCGTAAGACTATTCAACAAAGGGCCCAAAAGAAAACGCGTTCACAAGGAAATTTGTCTCATATTTATCAACTGTCTATGTCATAATCATTGACTTCAAACTTCTTCTGCCTCTAAATTGTGTACAACCACACAAGTAAGAGAGACACCACACTCTTACTCAAAACCTTAAGGCAATTGGTTTATGGGTCCTCTTGCTTATAAGGTGTTCAACATTTACTTTTCTATCCGATGTGGGACATATAACTCACACTTGCACACAACAACACTCCCCCTCAAGTGTGAGTCCATCAATTCATCATGCTCCCCCTTCAAGCGGAAGCTTTTACTTGCTCGTATCGTCGTTGCTGGTTTCTCCGCAAACAGACCGACACGCTTGTACCGCCGTTGCTGCTCTCTGCGCAAACGGACCGGCTGCCTGCCTCGGTCGTACCCTTTGTCAAGAGTGGCTTTGATAACACTGTTGGGTCATGAGGGGAGCCTGGGAGACCGTCCACATCGAGGCTAGAACAACCACACTTGCAAGAGAGACGCCACACTCTTACCCAAAACCGTACACAACAACAAAAACATGATGATTTATTCATCTTCATCCGAACCTATAAGTTTCTAGCCCGATATGATTCTTGTCACAATGAGTGCAAATTTGAAACATTTATTTATTATAAAATAAACAATCAATAAATACTTGACCAAATATATCCTAATTTGCAATGATTCCACTTGAAGAATTCATTCTCGAATTCCATGGAGCTAAGCATCGGGTGCATATATAATGTATTAACTTATAGCTTATAATTTCACAAGACTAAAAAATGTGTTGTTTGGCAACCGTTATTTTCCCATGAATTTATAGCTTATCGTTTTTTCTCAACTTTATCCATGCATCTTACTCACCCCGTCTCATAATAAGTGGGTTATTTGTATTTAAAAAAAAAATGTCTCAAAAAAATAAGTGACTCATTTCACTTTTCAATATAATATTAATTTTTTTCAATTATAACTCTAATTAATAATATTTTCATCACTTCCAATTAAATTAAATATATTCTACTTTACATTTATAATAATGGGTAATACACCAATACTTGAGAAGATACTCAAAACCATTTTTCTCTTTTTCACTAATACATTTTTTTCTTAATATGTGTGAAATAAACAAAAGACTCATTTATAATAGGACAGATGGAGTAATTGAAAATATTAAATATTAATTATACATTTTTTTTCATGTAATTTCATATTTATAACATTGTTCAACTGTTAATTTTACCAAACACTCTGTATTTTGTTTTATACTCCCTCCGTTTCAAAATACATGTCCATTTTAGAGAAATTGCAGTAACCAAGAAACCAAATAAATTTTGTTATTTTTGATGAAATTATATGTGTGTTTTCTATAATACCCTTAACCATTTATTATTCCATTCTATTTTTTCTCTCTCTACAATAAATATGCAAGGGTATTATTGACAAGACAATGATTAATGTGCATTGAAACTTGAAAGGGACAAGTATTGTGAAACAAAATTATTCTTCAAAATGGACAAATATTATGAAACGGATGGAGTATATCTTATTAGGGAAATGCTAATGAGTAATGAGTGCCCCTGAGGCATTGGTTAAAGTGTTAAAATTAGTAAATTTGCATTAAAAAGTGGTGTAATTATTAATAAGACAGTGATTTTTCTATCATGTGCAAATTTGCACATGTTAAGAAGTTTTAAATAGTAACTTTACATTGGAACTTATACATTTTGTATTAAATATATAGTTTTTTAATAAATAATTATTAGTTTTCAATAAAAATTTACTACGTTTAGTTGTCTTAACATGTGCAATGTTGCACAAGTTAGACAAACCCACAAGACAAAAGTAAAAACATATATTTCTAAGATAAAGTTTCTATTAAAGGATTTATTAATCAATGCCCTTAGGATATTGGTTAGCAAGACTCATGTTATTATTGTACAATATTTGTTTTAGTTTAATTCAATGTATGTGTTTTTAGATTCATTGAGTAATTGATGTATTTTGTCTAGAATATAGATCAAATACATCATTTATGTAATGAATTAAAGAAGTCAAATATTTCTTATAAATAGGACCGAATGGAGTATAAACAAATTTATAGCAGGAAAATATTCTGTTAAAAGAAAAGATAATTAGTTTTTAGATTTCCTATAACTTTGGCATAGATTTAAATTTCATGATAAAAAATTGAATTGTTTAGGATAATTGTGTCTATAAATAGTTTTTTATTATAAAAGAGGCGAAGCCCGGTCTATAAATAGGCTTGATCAAAGAGTAGTTAGTTAGTTAATCCATAGTTAACTTTCAAGTTTATGATGGTATAAATTGTTGTTGTTTTTTGAAAGAAACAAAAAATAGAGTGCAACAAAAAAAATAGAGCCACTTTTAGTCCGCTAAATGTCATAATAACAGCTACTGAAAATAGTTAAATGCCCAGATCATTTGATGATACAGTCTCAATTCCGTTCAAGACGTTACCAAAACGTTATTGTGTTAATCAATTTTAAAGCATATTTGCAAGAGTGTTTGCTGCTAAGAATTTCTTCCTTTCAATAATATTACGTCAACATCGAAGGAAGGCTCCCTCAGATTTTTTATATATACATTAAATATATACTAGTAATTAAATCAAAAAACAATTGCAATTCAAAAGAAGCAAAATAAATGCCTTAAGAAGTATTGATAACGTATGAATCATGGGATAGAGAAACAAAACCTGTTGTTTGAACTTTGAAGTATTCGAAGTGTATTCTTAATCAATGTTGTAAGTTTTATAGTGATCACTATAATTGGAGTATTTTACTTGTCAATAAGTTTTTAGAATATTCCCTTCAAAAAAAAAATTATAGAATATCCACAGACAAAATTTCTCCTTGTTGCTTAGTTGTTAGGAATGAAGTGATGATGCTAAGCTTTTAGTACACCAAAGGCAAGAATGTTCAGTTGTCTCTTTATTATTGGTTGGTCAAAAAGTCCAGTCATGTTCTTTCTTTAACAGAAAAGGAGGAGTATGGATGAAAAAGTTACTATTCGCATATCTTCGTTAATTTGCGTTTTGTGGTAAAAATTGCATTTTCTCTAATATTTTTAACATCATCCTTCTACATCTTTATCACTCCATTCTTAAACTTCTCTGCCCAACCTAACCATCAATTTATCCTTACAGCTCGAGGAGAAGAATGATTAATTACGTTGTAATTTGACAGCAATGTCAAAGTTAATAAAAATTAAATCAATCTCTAACAGTGTTAGTTTAAGACATTGAAGTAACTCTAACTACTTAAATTTGAAGGGATATATTAACTTTTCGAGTAAGATCCTAGATATACTTTAATTACCTCTTATGTGAGTCCACTCTAGATTTTATTTTTTTTACAAGGCACACAATCAAGTTTGCAATTGCTAGTTTCCATTGCTCTAACTCAATCTCAAATTCCTTATTTTTTTTTTACGAGTCTATCGCATGTAACCCAAAAGAGAAATGATAAACAAACACACAAATTTTGACACAAATACAACACCAACACCAATGGCAATTTTGTAATTACAATTATAGGTTAAGGATAAAATTGTCTTTTCAAATATAAACTCTTCTTCATTGACTCCGACAGGATCGAACGTGAGGGTGAAGGGTGGTGGTGGCGCCATAAATGGAAAGGAAGGCCGACGGCATAACGACAGCGATGGCGATGACCGGAGAGAATTGCAGAGAGAGAGCAGTGATTATTTATGGTGAGAAATGAGAGAGATAGGAGTGGTATGGTGGTGGTGATGGAGGGAGAGAAGAGAGAGAAAGAGGGAAAGAAAAAAACACAAAATAAAATAAAAAAGACTAAATTGCATTTTGGGTCCCTTAACTATTTAGGTAGTATTGCTTTGGTCCCTTAATTAAAATTTGATTTACTTTGGTCCCTTAACTTCTCTCTGTTACACATTTTAGTCTTTTCCGTTAGTTTTAATTCAAAAATGTTAGGTTTTCTTCATCTTCTACTCCTCTTTTTCATCTTCATATCATCTCCATCAACCTTCAACAACAAGAATCCCAGAAAAATTCCTGAAGAAAACCTAACGTTTTTGAATTAAAACTAACGGAAAGGACCAAAATGTGTAACAGATAGAAGTTAAGGGACCAAAATAAATCAAATTTTAATTAAGGGACCAAAGCGATACTACCTAAATAGTTAAGGGACCAAAAATATAATTTAGCCAATAAAAAAATGAAAAAATACGTATTTAATACAGTGGTGCTGTATTGTGTTAGATTTTTTATGTTAAACTGAACCCAAAATCATAGTAAGTTTCCACACCAATTTCAATTGCCTTCACCTTTGCCTTAGTTTTATGTATTGGAAGCCAGCTTTGACTTTTAGTTCCTCAAACGAATTTCATCACCATTTTAGTTTCTAGTTTTCATATATCATTCAAAATTTAGAATGATTTTTTTTTCAGGAATGTTTATAATATTATAATAATAATATTTTAAAAATTATATAAAAAAAATTAACGAAACATGAATTAAATATGAACTTCCCTAAAAAAAAAATTAAATATGAACTTTTATGTTTTTGGGACTTAAAAATTCATAATTAATTCATGATTTGCTAAAAAAATCTATTTGTTTTAAGATATTCTCTATAAAAGGCAGGATCTGTTGACACCAGGTGTAAGTCTAATTGTTCTTGCACAAACTAATTCAAAAATTTAAAGGGTACACATGATCTGGCTTAAAAGCATAGACCAAAAGTGTAGACGAAAAACTTTTGAAAAACTAAAAGTTGGAGGATACTTTAAGAAGACTAAAACAATACTATTGAAATATTTATAGGGACTAAAAACATATTTAACCATTTATCATGTGACATAAATTTTGGGGGCATAATCACACCTTTTATAAATTTTTGGGGGCATTATCGCAACTTTTGAGTAAATTACCAATTAGCCTCCTAAAAATGTATGGGTCATGAATTTCGCCTTTAAATTTTATGCAAACTAGTCGATGAAATTGAATTACATCAAGCAATTTAAAATTTAAAATTTAAAATTCAGTATTTTTTAGCATAAAAGAAATAAAATCTGTATTAAAATTGGATTGTCCGGTTTCGATCTAACGACTACAACCATTGAATTCTGCAAAAATCTGACTGCAGGTAGTCTTATTTGATGGATTCGTGACAATAAATGTAATGTAAAGGTGGTGATTGTTATTATGGTGGAACTTGGAGAGATGAGTACAGAGTGAAGGTCTGAATGATGGTAGTATAATGCGAATTAATTAGGATCACAGATTTGTGGTGATAATTGAGCAAAAGAGAAGCAAGAGGGTGAGAGGTAGGTGGCGCCACTAATATTAATCTTTGACAATTGATGTCATTTTCTTACATCGTCAACCTCAATATAAGAGGTTCATAAGATCTTAGTCCGCGTTAGATCCATGAACCAATTTTCTGTGGCTGCAAACCTTTTTGCTTTTCTAAGTGGTATATTCATCGCTATCATCAATTAGAAAAAGTTTGAGGAAAATAAGAGTAAGCACGGACACTCCTCGTGCTAGACGTGTTCTAGTGTCACCCGACATGACACCGACACATATAAATAGATTGAATTATGTGATTTTTTTATTAAATTATTATAAGTGTCTACGTGTCAGTATTCATACATCGTTGACAAGCTCATGCATATGTGCAATTATGAGATGAATGAATGAAATGAGTCTCATTCAAATAAGACTTTTAATGCCTCTGACCCTTCTCTTAAACCTATGATAACGAGATTTCTATCGCGGCAAATCATATACTAGTCCATAGTTATCCAATATAATCTTCGCTACAATAACAGAACTGTGATACTATGTTCCTTTTTTGGGCAATTTTGATTTTAAAATTTTGTATATACAGTCACTGTTCAGCTTTTTGGTACACATCAGAAAAGCCTTTTGGTACAACTATCTTCATCTTTAACTTTAGATTAATACTTCTAACACAACCGGCTGAAAAAACAACATTGATATTTGGACACAATTTTGACATCATATGTTTGATACCGTATGAAATACACTTAGTTTGAGGGTGTTAGCATTCACAAGAGAGGGAGAGAGTTAATATATAATCAGAAACCATGTAGAATGTGTCTGGAATACGGTGTCTGGTGTCAAATTCTAATTTCTACAAAACATATCTATTGGAAAAGTTTGATTAACCACTTACTTGTCTCAAAATGATTTCCTTAACAAGAACTAACTCCTAGTCCTATAAAGCACTTAAATCATTGGTAACGTTTTGAGTAGTTTGTAGACTTATAATTTTTTTTATAGATGAATGTTAATGGTTAATTTGTTAACGGTTTGGGGTCATTTATGGACCTCTTTTATAATACTCTTTCAGCGTCTCAACTCATAAAAATGAACTGCGCTCTGGGACGATTTTAAACTTGTAAATGAAACAGTTATGAATATTATGCAGTTAAAAGTAATGTTGTACGGATGTTAATGAGGGTAACTAAATACCAAACTTGGTAACTAAAGCAACGGAAAAAGTAACTGATACAAACCAAATTACTTTAAAAAGTTATAAACTGATATAAAGAAATCACAAAGGGGAATTAAGAGAGACAAACCTGTATCACATTTTGCAGAATGAACTCTATCAGTGCAGTAACACTTGAAAGTGAATATATCATTATCAAAGCCACACCTCCCTCCAGTGCTGTTACACTGATTGCAATCACTAGCTTTCCAATTCAACCTAAACCCATTTCTCAGTGACTCTTCAATCCCTCCTTTCACAACACTTTCCACCGTTGCAATTACAACCTCTTCCCTGCAATTCTTCGACACCAAGCTTATATTTTTATCATCACCATACAATGCCACA
>Ga0315914_1012133_pt1 | contig 10046 bp, 9 predicted proteins | sample MpolenodulesMG_FD_203920 | JGI IMG/M metagenome (GOLD analysis project Ga0315914, IMG submission 203920) | Medicago polymorpha root nodule microbial communities from Los Angeles, California, United States - elongated nodules | ecosystem: Host-associated > Plants > Roots > Nodule | place: USA... | reverse complement strand
ACATAATTGTCCCTGTATCAAAGGTTAATATACCAAGAAGTAATATAGGTGATAACGTTTTCATATCAAGGTTATATTTGACACCTTCTGACTTAAGAATTCCTTCAAAATTTTAAGGAGATAATTCTTTTAGTCGTTTCATTGACGATGATTATTAATAAGGTTACTTTTGACACCTTCTGATTTAAGAATTTCTTTAAAATGTTAAGAAGATAATTTACTTTAGCCATTACATTTGAAATGACTATTAGTCTTAAAAAAAAGGTTATTTACCCTCAATCTAATTTGTTAGGGTATGATAGTGTTTGTTTTTATCCTTTTTGTGTGAGGGTATGATTGTGTTTGTTGTTCTGCTTTATCCTTTTTGTGTTGTTGTAAAACTTATTTCAATTTTTAGAAAAATTTTGCTGGATAATTTTGCTTTTAACTACTACATTTTCAATGTATATGACATGTGCGAAAGCACGGGTATACGATCTAGTAATAACATAAAGATGCTACATGTTTCTGGATTGTTCTATATATTAATGTCTAGGTTAAGTTAAAGTCTAGAAACATTTATAATAATCTTGTGTAGATAAGGCAAACAAAGACCTAGATTATTATAGTTTTAGAAACATCTGAAGGTGAGAAAAACATAAGAAAGGTGGGTTGAATTGTGTTGGTTTTTCTTCTTTTTAAACTAAGTTCAATGTTCAAAGTCTGATAAAATTCAGATTCAAGAACAAAGTGTTGGAAATTTAGGTCTAAATAAAACGGATTTCAATAGCGGAACAAACAAAACATTGAAGTATGAAGGATATTAAGGATATTAAGAATTAGATTATTAGGAATACCTGGATTGAAGCTTTGATGACAGCCCTCTCAACAACAACACAAACAGAGATGAGGTGATATGAAACAAACAACAAAGTTAGCGGCGGCTGATTTGGTTCTTCCTCAACTGGTACCTTTATGCCCCAAGTTCTCTTCAGATGGGGAGAATAGTTTTGTCGTGTACACTGTATTGGGGATCATAGCCTCTTTTATATTTGATGACCATTAGGGTTTTCCATTATTCCGTCAATGGGTCATCCGGACATCCACTCATATTGAGTCCATATCAACTAATTAAATAATTAATTATCCAAATAGAAATCTAATTAGCCTTATTACTTAATTTGATCATTAATCAATTAAGGCTCTAAATTGATAAATAGTTAATATAATTATTATTATGATATTTGTCCACATAATGATATTGTAATATTATTAAGTAATAAAATATTTCAACACAAAGTTCAGAGTCTAATGCACCGGATAATATAAAAGAGAGAGAAGAGAAAGACACAAAGTTCAGTTATGATATTATTAAGTTTTTTATGAGACATTAGTGAGTTGTTTTTCAGTTATGTTTTGATTCAAAGGCAATAATTTTAGGGAGTTTCTTTTTGTTTTAAGTTATGTTTCAGCTCTATTTATAGAGCACTAAATTGTTTGTAATGGTGTGCTTGATGTTATAAACATACTAGAACTTTTACCCGTCTTACCGCCCGGTCATAAATAATGGAGAAGGTAAAATGTTGCAATATGACGCCCATTTGTTTTGGATTTTTTTGCAAAAAAAATCTATTTTTTTAACTAAAAAATCACTTTTTTATTTTTAAAAAATCCTCCATGATAAAAAAAAAAGAAGTCATTTTTAGCCTCAAAATGAAAAGTTAATTAAAGTAGCTTTTTCTAAATTTATTTGTTTTATAAATGCAATGAACTCAAGTGTAAGAGTTTCAAAACAAACTAAAAATGATTTTTATGATAGTAAGCAAACATAAATAGTTGTAGATTATTTTAACTCAAAATTTTATTTTTAAAGCTGAAACAAACGCATCCATGATCCATTACATAGATAAAAAAAACAACTCAACATAAACAATAGTTTAGGACATACAACAAATGTTCACACATTTTGAAATATTTATTTATACACTACATTTGAGGTGGTGTCGATGCAATATTCCCTATCGTCATCCGTTAACAATATCTTCAAACCATCAGACTAAATCACGGTATTGTATCAATTAAATGGTGCAGCACACATGTTTAGGACAGATACAGATTTCCAACAAACATAACATAAAATTAGCGTTGAGCAATCTCATAACTACAAACCATAACTGTCGAAAAACTAAAAGAAAACACCTTGAGTCAACCCTGAAAAACACAGAAATACACTACGAAAACGGTACTGAAAATACCTTCCATATGGTAGGCCATGGCCAGCGATAAGAATCAAAACATAACCTGACAATACCACCCACAGTGCAGAATTCAATTATTTGGCCTCAAAAGTAACTCTTTCGCCAACTTCAAAATCAATAAGAAAAATTGATACCAAAGCATTATGTAAACCGAAAGAAAAATAAGTACTAAGCATATATATAATGACATTGCAATTCATTGATGAATAAAACGAAGCATAGCATAAAACCCACAGGACAAATCCTTGACTGAAATTGTAAAATGTTGAAATACAGTCGCTTAACTATCTTTAAACTAAGAAAATATAAAGATAGAGACTAAACCCTAAAATCTAATCATTCAAAAGCCCATTGATTTTCGCGACGAAGTTCCTCCTCCTCTTCTGTAGTGAAATCGTTCTCAATGTTGAAAGTTTTGCGAATCTCCTCCGGTGTCTTACCCTTGATCATGTCTGCTACAGTCATACATGTAAGATCTAATAGACTCTTGATATCTAAATAGTTAGCGGCCATGATGAGATCAAAGAGTGTAGGCTTATCAACATTGACGAATTCAGCATCCCATTTCTTCAATTCATCTTCAGAGTGGTTTCCATCGGAACTCTCAGCCTCAACATGCTTCTTGCAATACTCAATAACCTTCGCCAAGATCCTCCCGGTTACCTCAGAAATAGGGATTCCAGTGTCTTCGCCAACATCCTCGATCAAATTCTTGACCGTCTGAGATTTCATAGCTATCGCCTTCGCAATTACAAAGGTTACGCCGTCGGAACTCTTTAGGATGATCTTCTTCGTTGATGATTCTTCAACACCCGACATGATTTTGATTTCAAAAGCTAAAAAAACCTAAATCCTAATAAAGTGAGTGAAATCAAACTTAATGATAGTATAATAGGCCTGAGTCATCGTATTTATAACCGGATGACCCGTGTGAACGCATGAGTGTGAACGCACAAGTCTTAAAATAATAATTAATTCTTCGAAGATATACCAACACTAAAAATATTAATTTAATAATAGAAAACAATAAGTATTATCCAAATGCAATATCAACATTTTTTTTTCGACGGAACAATATCAACATTATTGAATATTTAAAAATTTTGACAAATATTTATCTCTCGCGGTGATTTTCATACATCAAACTATTGATTAGCATTGACTCACAAATTTAGGTTCACCACTGAGCTTTAATTTTTTCCAAAGGAAAGGGGGAAAAGTTCGAATAAACCCACAATTTTTAGAGATTTAAGGTTCGGGGGTTAGTTACGTAAAAGGAAGGTATTAGAACCCTAAACGTCTATAGTACTCTATAGGAACCTCTTGCATTTATTTATTTATTTTTGGATAAAATTATTTACTTGCTTGTAAAAAAAGAATTAGTGTGATGAGGAAAAAGAAAATTTTTTTTTATTTTTTTTTATTTGGAAAGACGAAGTCTTTTGCCTACGTTTTTTTAATTAATTTTTTAAATTCAAATGGCAATGTTTAAATATAGAAGAAAGAAAAGGTTTTTTATTATTGTACTTGACAAGAGTATGATCTTGCTCCTACGTATCTCCTGGTGCGATGGAGAAATCAAAGCTACATAGTTCAGGGTAAAAAAGCCGAGTTATTTGTTGAATTTTATTTTTTTTAGTTTTTGAAAAGGTTTTAAAAGATAAAAACCAAATGGTAAAAATAAAAGTTGTTTAGCTGTTTTTGATTTTTAAAGAAAAAGTCCAAATATAATTGTCACGTCATTTTTTGGAGGTCAAACTATTTGGATTAACATAGACTCACTAATTTTATTTCACGACTGAACTTTTAAATTTTTGAAAGAAAGTGGAGAAAAAAAAAGTTTAAATTATCACATTTTATAAAGATTTAGGGTTCGGGGGTTAGTTATATTAAGGGAAGGTGTTAGCACCCTAAATATTCGTAGTACTCTACAAGAACCTCTTGATTTTATTTAATTTTTGGCTATAACTTGCTTGCTTTTAAAGGAAAGAAAATAGAATTGAATAGTGAGTTAAAAAGAAAAAGAAAATTGATTTTAGTTTATTTGCAAGGACAAGTCCTTTGCCTACGTACCCGTGAGGGATCAAAACCTTGTAGTTCGGGGTAAAAATTACCGATTGATTTGTTTTGTGTTTTTTATTAGTTTTGAAAAAGTTTTAAAATAAAGGTCAAGTGGCAAAATAAGAATTTGTTTGTATTTTTTAATATTAAAAGAAAAATAGAGTCAAGGTATAATTAAATTGATTAAAATTTGATTAAGAAAATAAAATAAAAATGGGATCACTTGCTTGAAAATCAAGGTTTATTATGAAAATGTTTTTGTGATTTGTGGTTATTAACTAAAACATAAGAATGCGGATGTTGGCGCCTTTGAAGATTTTTCTTGTAAGAAGTTTATTTCATCCTAAAGAAGGTGGCGTTCGTGACAAATTAGTGGGACCAGTTGGCATTTAATGCTTTGAACTAAAACTTTCCTAATGTGATGGTTGTTAAGTTTTACGTTCCACGTGTTTGCTTTGTGGTTTGCACGCGCATCGAGTATTGTGCTTTACGCGCGCGCCACTTGAGTATATTTTCTGAGTCCTTGATATGGATGCTTTTGAGTCTATAAAAAGGGAAAATCTTTCTTTTCCACTTTTCACTTCCATCTCTCCACTTAATTTCAAAGAAGTTCTTTCATCGTTACCCTTCCAACCTAACCTTATTAAGGATTTCTCTGCGTTTTACCTTGTTTTGAGCGAGAATTCCTACTTCTTTGGCTGAAGTTTTGGGATTAGAAAATTTTTGGGGACTCATATTTCTTTTTCAAAGGTCACGCGATTTACAAGGTATTTCCTCCTGATCGTACTATGTTTAACTTCTTTACTTCGTGCATTCTGAGTTTCAGGGTCGAAGGTAAACAAATGAGTGTTCGTTCTGAGCGCCTTGAGATTTTAGTAGATTTGTTGTTTGCTAGTTGTTCTTCCCCTCTTGGTGGTGAGGATGGATCCCTAGAGTGTCAGCGCCTTAGGGTAGGTACTGGTTTCACATTCCCCCCAATTACCTTGGAGAATCATGGTGTAGTTACTAATTTCGAAGGGGACGTTTTATATCCCAAGATACGGGCGTCCCTTACCATTTATTTAGGGTGTCCTCGTTCTCACAGGAAAGTTGTTTGGTGGTTAGAAGAAGGTTCTAGAAATCGTGCTCACGGTTTCCTCTATCTTTTCAAAAGAGACAATGATACGCGATTGGAAAGAGATGGTGATTCTTCTCGTTCTGAAGTTGATTACAATTAAGTCGATAACGTTACCGATGTTGTTGCATATTATCAGACGATCGCCAGCTGGAGGAAATTACTTGGGCCATTCCCGGAACCTGGCATTTTGAAGGTCCAAAGAGGGTGAAGAGAGAGTGTAGCCAGTTCAGAGGGTGTGGCTTCATTAAATATGATATCTTGAACAGGAAGTTGGATGCGTCCGCCCCTTTTAGTAACTTTGAATTGGGCATGCTCCGTCATCTAAGAGTGTCTCCCTCTCAGCTTCATCATCTCTCTTGGGCTTTTGTAAAGGTCTTTTAGATTTGATGTGAATACAAAAGTCGGTGGCTCATTCTGCGTCTTTTCTTTACCCTGTTTGGGGTTTATCGCGCAAATGAGGTAAAAGTCCATAGTTGGGTGAAGCTTTACCAGAAAACCAGGTTGTTTAAGGATTGTGCAGACTCTGTTGGCAATTGGGAGCATAAGTTCTTGTGACTTCGCCCCATGAGTCGTCCGGAGCACGAAAGCATATGTTATGTTCATGCCAATTGTTCGGATGAAATTGATTATGATGACTCCAAATCAGCCACCGTTCCTACATAGGACATATCTTACAGGGCGCTCTACCCTCATTTTTGGTCCCAGGACCATTTCAATAAGCATGTCGCCTCTTATTCTTTTGTGGAGAAAGATCTTAACCCGATAGGGAGGCGCGTAGAATTTGATCTAGTGGAATTCATTGCGAGCTTTGAGTTAAAGAGGGTCCCAAATCCTAGGTGTCCAGGGAAATCCTCTAAAACGGTTTTGAAACCAAGATTCGTGGATACTATGTTGGTCATTTAGGGGAAATTTGTCGCCCAACGTCGTGAGATTTTTGGTGAGGGGATGATTTTAGCTTGTTCTTTTTTATAAAATCTTTGTCTCTGTTTCTTTGCATCATTGGCTCATTCCTCCTTTATATTTCATGAAGACTCCACAAGGTACCAAGATACTCTAAAAACCCAAAAGCAGAGTGACATCGTTCATATTGCCTCGGGTGGGATGGCAAGTGTTCCATTTGTAGTGGAGGTCGTTACTCCCAAGTCGGTTGTCATCCCAATTACAAAGGAAGTGCGATCTTCTCTTGCTTGCACAAGGGATTCTCTAAAATTGTTGAAGGATGTCAATCCTAAGAAAGGCCTTAAGAAGTTTGTTATAGAACCCAACCTTGCCAAGGATCTCATCAGGGGACCTTCTGTGAAGGACTTCTGAAAGGAACTTCCTCAAAATTCTAGGGGTCCTCTCAAATCTTCTTCGGGCGTCCCTGATCAAAAGGATGGTGGGTCCAAGATGGGCACCACTCACAAGGGCGGGGGCGATAAAATTGATGACAAGGAGCACTCTAGGCCCTGTACTGAGGGTGCCATTAGTGCTTATAACGTTACCACCTTGAGCACCATGATGGTCGTTAATGACTTTACCCTGGGTGCTGCTTCTGAGCGCCCGAATGGTAATGTGTCTCATGCTCTAGAAGAAATGGAGAGGAAGCTCTAGGAGCTTAATGCGGATCATCACGAGTCTGTGAGGGAATTAAAGGGGAATGCAGAGAAAAGCCTTGGTAACATTAATCAAAATCCCGTTGAATCCGACATGTAGCTTAAGGAGGTCGGTAAGCAACTCATGGAGGCTACCGCTAAGGTTGTGAAGGCCTAGAAGAGGGCCAAGGATGATTTGGCTAGCTAAGAAAAACTTCGGGAGTCCCTTTCTTCTTCTGAAAGGAAAGTGGGGGATCTGAGTGCTGACCTAACGCTTCTGATCAAAAGCCTTTTTGAGGGTTCCTAAAAAAAATCTGACTTAGAGGTGGATTTTTTCGATTAGAAAGCTCAGTTCGAGGAGGCTAGCTTAAAGATATTTTGTTTGGAAAAGGAGGTGGAATCCTAATGGGAGGCCAATAAGATCCTCTCCGCTGACATTAAGGCTCTAAGCCAGGAGGCAAAAGTTTCGGCAGGTCAAGAGGTCGTCGCTTTGAAGGAGGCTTTAAGCAGCAAGATTCTGGTTGACCAGGCGGCCAAATTCTGCAAATGGAGAGCCGATCAAGCTGTAGATCTCGTCATTCAAGGTTTGAACTAAACTTTCCAGGATGCTCGTAAGCAAGTCGAGTTCTTCCACGCCTCTTTCAAGGTTGACCGTTCCAAGGTTTACCCTGATCAGGAGGCCCATTTATCTTCCCATCCCAGAGGTCAGCTTGCGGACCTAATGGATGTTCAGGAGAACTGATATCCAACTTCCTATTTTGCTTTCTTTATGTTTTCAAGTGTATTGTTCTGTCGTGGCAGTTTTCCTTTGTAGGGAACAACTTCTTTGATGAATAGTGCTTTATGTATTCATGTTTTAAGTTTATTCTTTGCCCTTATTTTACGCGACGAGCTTTGCTTTGTTTATGTTTCCCTCTTCGTGTTATGCATTTTATTTCATGCTGCTTCTGAGACTATTTTGTTCGTACGCCTTTTCTCTCCGTCTTTGTGTTATGCATTTCATTTTGTGCCACGTCCAGGACTCTAGCTTCTGGCAGACCTTGTACCATTTGTTGGCGATATCCAGATCTATAGTAGATGGAGGTGACAGCGTCTAGCGCGACAAGCGTAGGGCGCCCTAGCATGCAATTGTACACCAACGTGATAGGGACGACCAGGAAGGACGTTTCTCTCGTCTGCTCCCCTGCTCCTTCGCCAAAGGTCATGTTCAGGTTGATGTATCCCTACAGGCATGTGCTCGCCTTGTTGAATCCTTGTAGCTCAGATCCGTCGTAAGGTTGTAAATATGCTTTCTTTAGGCCTAATTTCTCAAAGGCGTCTTGGTACAACATGTTCACAAAACTTCCTTTGTCTATTAGGCACCTAGCGACGTCGTGCCCACGGATCCATGTGATGATGACCAACGGGAATATCTCGTTGGAGCCTCTGTTCATTTTTTCCTCGTTAGTAAACCCCAGGATGGGTCTTGCCTTTCAGCATTTTTGACTGTCGCAGCTGCGTGTACCACCATCAGTTGGGCCAATTTCCTTCTTGTCATGCCTTTTGTGCCATGCGGAGAACCCTCCCATGATGGCTCCTAAGAAGGAATGCTTCTCTCTGTTTTCACTAATGTCGTCGTGGCTCTTCGTTCCTCCGTCTACGACGCTTATTACATTCCTAGGAGGCGATTCTTCCATTTCAAGGGAGAACCTTTTCTTTGGGGATTCGCTTCTGCAAAAAGTTTTGCGTGGTGAATCCCTCTTCCGTTTCTAGTCTTTCCAACTTGCGTCCTTTGCGAAATGGTTCAACTTCCCCTTCTTAATCAGTTCTTTAATCGCGTCCCTACGTGAATAGCAATTGTTGGTGTCGTGACTGTGGCAGCAGTAGAAATGGATGCTTGATGCCCTCCTATTTGAACTTCTTATTAAAGCATTCATGAAGGATCGTCTCTCGCAACAAGTTCAACAGGGTGTAGTCGGTGAATCGGAGGCGTTGGCCTTTTGTTTTGTCGTTCTCGCTACACCGTTTATCGTCGATGTTCTTGCTTGATTGTTTTCTTTTGGTTGTATCATATGTCAGTCTCTTCTCCTCATAGTTAATGTACGGTTGGACGCGGGTCAGCAGGTCACTCATGTCTCTTGCCGCCCGGAGTCCCAGCTCCTCTTTGAATTTACAATCATCATAAAGGTTGTTCTCGAAAATGAAACACTTCAAGTTGTCTTGGGCGCCATGAACTTCCACACCCGCCCATGTGAACCACTCGACGTACTCCTTAAGGGTTTCTTTCTTCTCTTGAACGATGGAGTTCAGTGCGGCCATGGTTTTTGGTTTCTTCATCCTCGTAGTAAAGTTAGAGGCATATTCGTCACATAGTTCTTTCCAGGAGTTGATAGAATTATCCGCTAGCCCCTTGAACCAGGTCATGGCGAGGCCCTTCAATGTCAAGATAAACTATTTGCATTTCACCACGCCTTGTGCCTCCCAAAGTTGATGTCGGTGTTTGTCCGGGTCTGTGTTGTAGTCGTAAGTCACTATTTTCCTGGTGAAAGGTCCCTTACGATGGATCTGGTGATGGCGCTTCGGAGAGTGATCTTATTTCCTTTGATGACTTTGGCACAGGGGGAGAGTATTTGAAGGTGAGAAAAACACAAGGGGGGGTTGAATTGTGTTAGCCTTTTTCTTCGTTTTCTCCTACTGAAGTCACTGATCAGAAACAGAAGAGTTCAGCTTCTAAAGTGATAATCATAATCTAAATGCAGCGGATAAAAACAGAGAGAGAGAGAGAGAGAGTGAGAGAGAGGGGGAGAGAGAGAGAGAGAGAGAGAGAGAGAGAGGAGAAGAAGAAAGACACAAAGCAATTATACAAGTTCCTTCCACAAACCGGAAGTAGTTCCGTCCCCCTTTCACTTCCAAGGAGAGTTCACTAAAATGTAATATCTGATTACAACTGCTCACTACTACAACTAGCAAGAGACTTCAAACTACTCAAGCACAACTGCAAGAGATTTCCTATGCTCCTGAACTAAATCAAGAGACTTCCTATGCTCAAGCACACAAGCAAAAGACTTCTATTCAAAC
>Ga0315914_1012129_pt1 | contig 10047 bp, 8 predicted proteins | sample MpolenodulesMG_FD_203920 | JGI IMG/M metagenome (GOLD analysis project Ga0315914, IMG submission 203920) | Medicago polymorpha root nodule microbial communities from Los Angeles, California, United States - elongated nodules | ecosystem: Host-associated > Plants > Roots > Nodule | place: USA... | reverse complement strand
TTAAATTAAAAAACACAAACAAGCTTACTTGCCATTTGGCTTTTCATTTTAAAACTTTTTCAAAACTAATAAAAAACACAAAACCAATCAAACGTCAATTTCTACCCAGAACTACGAGGTTTTGATCCCTCACGGGTACGTAGGCAAAGGACACTCGTCCTTCCAAATCAATAAAAAATGTAGATAAATAGGTCTCTTTTTTCTCTTTTATCACTTTAAATTCCATTTTTTAGAAGCAAGTTTATAGCACAATTAATTAAATAAAATCAAGAGGTTCCCATAGAATACTATGGATATTTAGGGTGCTAACACCTTCCCTAAATATAACTAACCCCCGAACCCTAAATCTTTTCAAATATGGGGTAGTTTGAACTTTTTCCCCCTTTTCTAAAAAAAATTAAATGTTCAGTCGTGAAATAAATTAGTGAGTCAAAAGCTAACCAAATAGCCTTGATCTCCAAAAAATGACGCGACAGATATTTTAAAATACCTCATTTTTGGTTCGCTTTTGGGCCCGCTTTTTATTTTATCATATTATTAGTCTTTTTATTTTTATTTTTATTAGTTTTTATTTTATTTTTATTTCCATCTTTTATTTTATTTTTATTTTTGCATTATTTTGTTTTTCTATTTATGTTATTTTATTTTCTTAGAATAAGTCCAAAAATAATCTGTCCAGGGTCCAAAACTTTTTATGCTCCACGCCATAATCAGTGCAATGTCAACCTTCCTCTTCCAAAAATCATCATCAAAGTCTTTTAATCACCATCAAAAACCATTAAACCACTTTTTCATTTTCATCAACCTCCTCACCTATAAATAGAGCCCTCATTCCACACTTCAAAACACACCAAAAGTTCTCTTGAGTTGTCAAATAACTTTTCTCTCTTCTCCCTCATTTAGCTTGTGTTGACGAGCTATTCTTTTCTTCTCCTTCTTTTTTCTGTCCCTTCGAAATTTTGTTCCTTCGGTAATTTTATCCCTTCGGTTGTCCCTTTCTTTTATTTTCTTGCATTTTATTTCTTTTTAGCATTTTTGCATTTTATTTTATTTCTATTTAGCATTTTAATTTTTGTCATTTATTTATTTGCAATTAGAATGAATTTCAGGCCAATGTAACTATAAATGAAAAATCATGCATGTGTCCTTTTATTTCATTTATTTATTCTGCTTTTATGTAATTAAAAAATGCAAAAAAAAATATTAGGTTAGAAAAGGGTTTTCGTGGTGATCCAACGTCACTACGGAAATTCCTCGCGCTTTTATTTTTTCGTCATGTTAGTTTTATTTTTATGTTTTAATTGTTAATCAAATAGAACAAAAACATGAAAATAACAAAAATCACAAAAATAATTTTAGAATAAACCTTGATTCAAGATCAAGTGATCCCATTTTTATTTTATTTTCTTAATAAAATGTTAATCAATTTTATTTTATTTTGAGTAATTTTTTTTAATATTAAAAAACACAAACCAATTTCCTATTTGCCACTTGGCCTTTTATTTTAAACTTTTCAAAACTAAAAAAAAACACAACAAATCAAACGGTATTTCTACCCCGAACTACGAGGTTTTGATCCCTCATGGGTACGTAGGCAAAGGACCATGTCATTCCAAATCATAAAAAATGTGAATAAAAATGTCTCTTTTTTTCTTTTAATCATCATTTAATTCCTTCTTTTAAGCAAGCAAGTAATAGCACGAAAGATGAATAAAATCAAGAGGTTCTCGTAGAGTACTACGAATATTTAGGGTGCTAACACCTTCCCTAAATATAACCAACCCCCGAACCCTAAATCTCTTAAGATGTGGTATTTGAACCTTTTCCCCCTTTCTTTACAAAAATTAAAAGTTCAGTCGTGAAATAAAATTAGTGAGTCAAACGCTAACCAAATAGCTTTGATCTCCGAAAAATGACGCAACAGAAAAGGTGACTTCACTGGGGATGACACTTTTGAGGGTTGAGCCTAACTTGGCTTTATTTAAATTTTGTGCTACAACTTGCTTAAAAATAAAATCAAAAAATAAAAGATGGAAATACGTGCATATTTGTTTTTTCTTTTTACGTGAGTGGTGAGATGATAAGTCCTACACCCGGGCTTGAGTGAAATATTAGATAGGACGGGGTACAATCATAGTTCCATACGAGGAGCGGTCCTGCGCTATGCGTGCATGTGATATAACCCCACTCAACGGAGGTCTCTCAAAAGTAATAATATGTCGTCATGAGCATTCGTGATTGGCGTTTTTATTTTTGAAGTCCCTTGAAGTTGAGAGGCTTTAGAGTTACCCTTAACCCATCTTGGCCTTTTTAGGACGTAGTGCGATGGCTAACCAAGAGCAGTCTTGACTTAGTTGATACACGATACTACACCCAAACGAGACTTTCTTGCAAACGTTGTTGGACCGGGAGTGAGTCCTGTAAGCCGACAATGTTCGAAAGCGGTTGACAACTTTGGGAACATGGTAGAACCCACGATACAAGTGCAAATAAAACCATAGTCCTTACCAAATGGTGTTGTTACTCTTGACTCCAACATTGTGGAACTTAACCTCACCATGTTTTCTCCGTTTGGGTAGCATAATCATGTATACATGCATTCATTCATAAAAAAATAAAAAAATTCTCATCAATATCCAAGAGCTTAGATAAGTTTTTGTAAACATCAAAGGTATGAACCTTGTACAAAGGGACACCAAGAAATACAATTTCAAAAGTCTTAATTAGACCGTAGCTTTGTTGGGGACTTTTTCCTTGGCTTTGCTTTTGCTCATTAAAAGGAACTGTTTGTAATATTTTCAATTATCAAATGAAACAATGTTCCATATGATGATTACAATTACTTTGACAAATCCTTCGATAAAAAATTGTCCATTTTTTGCATAAGCATCATGCATCATTTTGCATTCATAGTTTCAAGTTGGTGTCTCACACGTTGTTTTTCTCAATAAAGGTCAATCCATCTCAAAAGTGTCCCGACGTCCTCGTCCAAAACCAATTCACACTTACAACACTCGGGAAAACAAGGAAATGGATAAGATCGAGCAAGTGGTCCACGAGCTTCGTGAAGAGGTGATCACACTTCTGGCCGAGATAGAGAAGTTGAGTACCTTGGCAGCTTTGCTAGCAGTTTCGCAGGATCAGCCACAGTTCCAACAAAGGCCCGAACGCCAACATCAATAGCAGTCTCAACAACAGGCTCCCCAACAGCTCGCCCCACAGAATCGTGTTCAGAGGGCGCGACAATTTGACCCGGTCCTTATGGCGTATGCAGAGCTTCTTCCCGTCTTGCTTGAGGAAAAGCTAGTCTAGACTAGGGCACCTCCTTAGGTGCCTGACAAGTTGCCGGTTTGGTATCGATTTGACCTGTCTTGTGCCTTCCATCAGGGAGCCCCCGACCATGACATCGAGCGTTGTTACACTCTAAAAACCAAGGTCCAGGAGCTGATTAAAGCCAATATCTTGTCTTTCCAAGATTGAATTCGGGCGTGCAAGTAACTCGCTACCGGTTCCTCGAGCCTAGTGGTGTGATACATTAAGTGCTTTGCTGCAATTGGGTCGATGTTGATGTTTCTTCCGCTACTCATGTGCTCATTTAATATGTTTGTTTTTCAAAAAAATCCTTTAATCCCGCCCGAGTCGAAAATGAATTTATGTAGGGCTTTTTGCTTCATGCATTTTCCATCATTAATAAAAAAAGTCGTTTCGATCCCGACTTTGCTTTTATTTTGTGCTTTTTATGGAAAAATAGTAATACAAAAAACCAAAAAAAATAATCATCTTCAAATATCTGCATATAATCATAATATTTATTCACTTGCTAAAATCAAATCATGCATTAATAAACCCGTTGAACACATTAACCGTGTACTCTCTCTCGACTTTGAGTTCCCCTGTGTCCGAAACTGAAAGAACGGAGGATGAAGAGTTTCCCAACAAGATCTCTCAATATTGGGGCATCTTAACCGTCAAAGCTGCAAACAAAAAAATCGAAGAAGATTGTCCAGAAGATGGCTTTCACTTACAAAGACTAGCATGTGATGTTACCGTTGCCTTACATGGGTATCGTACTTCAGTGCACATTTCAACAGGGGCACTCCTTTTTCCTTAATATACAACATGGCGGTCATGCTTCCCATTGAGGTCGAAATCCCGTCGATAGGAGTTCTGCTGAAATCCAAGCTTGATTGAGTTTAAATGCATGACAACCTTGTACGACTATATCAAAAGAGGTTGAAACAAACTTCCAACAAGATGGTTCGTCCTCGTGAAGTTCAAGAAAGATACATTGTGCTCAAAAAGACACTATCTTTCCAACCAGACTCCAGAGGCAAGTGGACGCCTAACTATGAAGGCCCATGTGCAATGACTCTTGTGACTACAAATGGTGACAAACTCGCACTTCCCGTGAACACCGGTGCAGTCAAGAAATACTTTGTCAAAACATAAAAGCTTGATAAGTTGCAAACCTGAAATGGCGGCTTAGGCAAAAATGAGCGTCTCGGTGGACTGAAAACCCGGAAGGGCGGTCCAGGCAAAAATTAGAGACATAACAAAAATGATTATCCTGATAGGTTGAAAACCCAAAAGGGCGATCTATGCAAAAGTTAAGGATCATGACAAGGTAACTGTATTAGTCAGACACAATCCACTTGGGGCATCCAACTATCAAAAGACCTCCGATTTGAAGCGCCTTCAACTCAAAGACTCAGAACGGTGGAATTCAAAGTTGTTAGGGAGAATAACAGTTATTGTGTTCAATGTACCTCTCCCATTAATTACCATTTTCAAAACTTTGCAAAGATCCGTGAGGCCACACCATTGCCAGGTCACCACTCAATTAATCGAATTTGAGCATGTGCCCATTTACTTGGAATTCTCATTCATTCAATTTACAAAATTTCTTCTATTTTTGATGGCAATACTTGAAGCAAAAATTTTCAAAATACAATTTTTTTTTACATCTTTTGAAAAAGTGTGAACAACAAACGCACTCTCTTTCCACTCGTGAGTAGGTGAAGCGTACATCAACATCCACCTCGAGAACGGTTACATTCTAGAAGAGAAACATGGCTAAGCACTATGGAGAGGACCTCTACTTTGAACAAGATGTTGTCACAATCCATGAAATACAAAAAAAGGTACAAAAATAAAAAGCTCGCTAAGCTGAAAACCTGAAAAGGTGGCTTAAGGAATAAAGAGCATCCCGGTGGACTGAAAGCCCAAAAGGGCGGTCCAGGCAAAAATTAGGGGCACAAAAAAAGAATATATTCTCGGTGGACTGAAAACCCTAAAGGGCGGTCCAGGCAAAAGGTAGGGATTTTCAAAAGATAAAAAAACAAAAAAACATGACTGTTGAAGCATGCCGAGGGAAGAACACTCTGCGCCGGTTTACAAATGGCGACTTCTTCCATAGTTTTGATCAACAATGGGCTTTCTCCCCAAGAGGCATCAGTTGCTACCTTGTGCCGGGTTTTACCCCATCAACAACTCGATTTGTTCACAATAGTATCATCTCCAAGGAAGTTTGTAGAGTGTTTGTACTGCGATGTCGACCCACTTCACATCTCGCCAGTTTTGTCTTGTCTCATCGAGTCCATCTATCACATGTAATGTATATAGTCCTGCAAGTTACATTCATACATTAATACTTTCACATATTCATACACATCATATACACCGCATCATTCATACATGATTTTTTTAGTCACCCAAAGTCTTGTTTGGCTGCATTCTTCCGTTTTAGTTCTTACTCATCATGTTTCAAGTGGTCAGTTCTAAACAATGGGCAACTTAAGTTTACCTCTTTATCATGTTTCAAGTGGTCAGTCCTAAACAATGGACAACTTGAGTTTACCTTTTTATCATGTTTCAAGTGGTCAGTCCTAACTAACGGACAACTTAAGTTTACCTTTTTATCATGTTTCAAGTGGTCAGTTCTAACCAACGAACAACTTTGCATTTACCTGTCATTCTAAAAAAAGTGTCATCCCTAGTGTGTCTAGTCACAAGATGACACCTTCATCTTACCTTCATACAGCTATCGATCCCGATAGTAGGTAATCCATGTCATTTGCCTTCAAACAGCTATCTTACAGATGGTAGACAATGTCTTTTTTCAATCTTACCTTCATACGGATATCATACAGGTAGTTGGTAATACATGTCATCTGTCTTCATACAACTATTTTATAGATAGTAGACAATGTCTTTTTTCATCTTACCTTCATACAGCTATCAATCCCGGTAGTAGGTAATCTACGTCGTTTGTCTTCATACAACTATCTTACAAATAATAGACAACGTCTCCGTCATTTGTCTTCATACGACTATCTTACAGATATTAGACAATGTCTCTTGCAACTTTACCTTTATACGGCTATCATACGGGTAGTAGGTAATCCATGTCATTTGTCTTCATACGACTATCATACGGGCAGTAGATAATGTCTTCTTTCCTCTTACCTTCATACAACTATCAATCTTGATAGTAGGTAATCCTTGTCATCTGTCTTCATACAACTATCATCTAGATAGTAGACAATGTCTTTTTCAATCTTACCTTCATACAACTATCAATCCTAATAGTAGGTAATCCACGTCATTTGTCTTCATACGGCTATCTTACAAATAGTAGCAATGTCTTTTTCATCTTACCTTCATACGACTATGATACGGGTAGTAGGTAATCCACATCATTTGTCTTCATACAACTATCTTACAGATAGTAGACAATATCCTTTCCTTACATTTTACCTTCATATAGCTATCGATCCCGATAGTAGGTAATACATATCTTTTGTCTTCATACAACTATCATACAGATAGTGGACAATCATTTTCCCCAGTGAAACCATATTCCCCTGGCGGAGTCAAATCCCTTTTCTTCAACGAATTTGGGTATCCCGTTTTTATTTCTCTCCCAGTTAAACTGTCTTTGCTGACTTGCATTCATAATTACATCACGAGCATTTCAAAAGAATTTCATAGCATCTTAGGTCAAAAATGGCGTACTCTGTATTTAAGTCTCTTCGGCCCCTCAACTCAATGATTTCATCTTCAAACCTCCGGACGAAGAAACTTAAATAGGGGAATCTGTCATACCCCAATTTTTGACCTAAGGTCCCACTGTCACGTGTCCTCTAATCCGGAATATTCTCTGTCCTTTCAGAGAAAAATTCGGCAGAGAGTTATTTTAAAATACCTCATTTTTGGTTCGCTTTCGGGCCCGCTTTTTATTTTATCTTATTATTAGTCTTTTTATTTATTTATTTTATTTTTATTTTTATTAGTTTTTATTTTATTTTTATTTCCATCTTTTGTTTTATTTTTATTTTTGCTGTTTTTTGTTTTTCTATTTATGTTATTTTATTTTCTTAGAATAAATCCAAAAATAATCGAGTAAATAGGCAATTACCCCCCTGAAATTGTAAGTTTCGTCAATTAACCCCCTGAAATCAGGGGGTAATTGTAGTTTTGTTAATTTCAGGGGGTAATTGACGAAACATACAATTTACAGGGGGTAATTGCCTATTTACTAAAAAATAATCTGTCCAGGGTCCAAAACTCTGTTTGCTCCACGCCAGAATCAGTGCGATGTCAACCTTCCTCGTCCAAAAATCATCACCAAAGCCTTTTAATCACCATCAAAAACCATTAAACCACTTTTCCATTTTCATCAACCTCCTCACCTATAAATAGAGCCCTCATTCCACACTTCAAAACACACTAAAAGTTCTCTTGAGTTATCAAAGAACTTTTCTCTCTTCTCCCTCATTTAGCTTGTGTTGACGAGCTATTCTTTTCTTCTCCCTCTTTTTTCTGTCCCTTCGGAAAAGTCCCTTCGGAATTTTGTCCCTTCGGTTGTCCCTTTCTTTTTATTTTCTTTTATTTTTTTGCATTTTATTTCTTTTTAGCATTTTTGCATTTCATTTTATTTCTATTGAGCATTTTAATTTTTGTCATTTATTTATTCGTAATTAGAATGTATTTAAGGCCAATGTAACTATAAATGAAAAGTCATGCATGTGTCCTTTTATTTTATTTATTTATTCTGCTTTTACTTATTTAAAAAATGCAAAAAAATATTAGGTTAGAAAAGGGTTTTCGTGGTGATCCAACGTCACTACGGAAATTCCTCACGCTTTTATTTTTTTCATGTTAGTTTTATTTTTATGTTTTAATTGTTAATCAAAAAGAACAAAAACATGCAAATAACAAAAATCACAAAAATATTTTCAGAATAAAAATTGATTCAAGATCAAGTGATCCCTTTTTTATTTTATTTTCTTAATCAAATGTTAATCAATTTAATTTTATTTTGAGTAATTTTTTTTAATATTAAAAAACACAAACCAATTTCTTATTTGCCACTTGGCCTTTTATTTTAAACTTTTCAAAACTTATAAAAAACACAAAACAAATCAAACGGTATTTCTACCCCGAACTACGAGGTTTTGATCCCTCACGGGTACGTAGGCAAAGGACCACGTCCTTCCAAATCATAAAAAATGTGAATAAAAATGTCTCTTTTTTTTCTTTTAATCATCATTGTTGGATATTTGTATTGGCTGCATTATTGCTAAAACAAATATTCATGTTTGTGATGTTGGATACTATGTTCCAACATGTTTTGGATGATGTGCTGAATGATGTCTCAACATGTCCGTTTTGCAATTGTGTTACTTTTCTTCATGGTTGTGGATTGAAGAAATGTATGTGTGGTATATCTCTACCTTGTATGTATGGCCTCAGTTTGTTTTAACAACAAATAAATCCAAAAGGGGAGATTGTTGGGTATTTGAGTATTGGCTTCATTGTTGGTAAAATAAATACTCATGTATGATTTTGGATACAATGCTCCAACATCTTGGCATGGTTCAGTGTGCCCTATTTATGTGGCTTGGTTTACGCAATCTTTATCTTATTAAGGAAACCACGCGCTATTTCTTGTTCACCAAGCAACGCGTTTTTTTCCAGAATCAGTTGGAAGATTTGTTTCTAAAATATTAACAATATTTTAGGATTCCTTGGTGGTGTAGTTGGCGGTTCCTAAAGATGTTCCTACTTTTTAGGAGTTACCATATTTATGAAATATATTTTCAAAAGAGATTTTGTAAAATATCTAAAGAATATTTGTTTCAATATATTTCTGAAAAGAATATTTGATTCAAATATATGTGTTTCCAGAAGAAAGATATTTTTCCAATGGATATTTTTATTTGTAAAATATATTTTCAAAAGAGATTTTGGAAAATATATTTTCTGAAGAATATTTGTTTCAATATATTTCTAAAAAGAATATTTGATACAAATATATGTTTAGCCTATGACGAAAAAGCCCATGCTTTGAATGGCTATATAAGGAAGACGTGTACCCTAGTTTTATTTACCAATTCAATGTTATTGAATTGAGTCTTTAGGGTTTCAACTTGTGCTTTATTTGTGAGCCTCTCTTTGTATCACCTTGATGGATTGAGTTGGACCTTTAGTTGAGTTGTAATTGATCAAAACCATAGATTGTTAAAAGAACAATGTTTAAGGTTTTGAGTCGTCTTCCCTTTGTGTGTTCTACTCTTGTATCGGTTAATGCAAGTTTAGTTCTGTTTATTTGTGAGACTTTCTTGTATCATCTTGATACTTGTTAAGGATTGTGTGTAGAGTTGTAAACTCTTGTGTGCTACACCAAAGCTGTTAAGTAAGGCCGTAGTTATTTGTTTGAAGGTAGCTTCATCTTGTGTTTGTTGTTTTAGGTCTGATAGGTCACAGGGGCTGTGACTGACCATAGGATAGTGAGATGGGATCTCAGATCTAGGAGTTCCTAGGTTGAAGTCTAGACGGGTAGGTCCTAGGTCATAAAGTGAAAACTAGGAGTTTGCTGAGAGCTTTTGAATAAGGACTACACTAGTGGATTTCCTTCCTGGCTTGGTAGCCCCCATAGTAGGTGTGTTTGTCACCGAACTGGGTCAACAAACTCACTGTGTTCTTTACCTTCTTGTTATTTATTTTCTTGCTTGTTATCTGTTTACTGCATGATGTTGGAACATT
>Ga0315914_1012125_pt1 | contig 10050 bp, 8 predicted proteins | sample MpolenodulesMG_FD_203920 | JGI IMG/M metagenome (GOLD analysis project Ga0315914, IMG submission 203920) | Medicago polymorpha root nodule microbial communities from Los Angeles, California, United States - elongated nodules | ecosystem: Host-associated > Plants > Roots > Nodule | place: USA... | reverse complement strand
CGCGCCGCGATTTCATCTGGGTAACCGTTGTGACTAGTCCCTTTCAAGGGAAACTTGGTGAGGAAGTAGCCTAATCGTGTCACGATTTCCCAAATCGTGCCACGATTTTCCATCTCATGGATCCTTGTTCCCTGCCAACAAAATCGTGCCACGGTGCCTCAAATCATGCCGCGATTTTAGGTTTCCTGCAAATCCAATTTGAAGCCAATATACAACACACGATTTCTATGATGATGCTTCAAATTTGAAAATAGAAAGAGAACAATACAATGAACAGAAAAAGAGTCATCGAATATATAACAAATTTCTATGATGATGCTTCAAATTTGAAAATAAAAAGAGAACAGTACAAAGGACAGAAAAAAAGTCATCAAATATAAAACAATACACGAAAATCTCACCAAATAGGAAAAACATGATGGCAATTATGTTCCTCTGCTTGAAATTTTGATAAAACTGGAGTATAAATCCATACCATATGAAGATCTCTCAATATATCGGTTGTCTTAACAATCTTGTTACGTTGTATTTTTAGCCTAACCAAGTTGAAGTATCATACTCAATATCTGCATCTGAATGAACTACATGTGCATGATGTAATAAAACCAAAATCATCATATGACAAAATATTCAAGTAGAAAGGGAAAAATAAACCATCAAAAATAGAACTAGCAAAAAGAAGGTTGAATTGATCTGGTAGAGACTTCACTCTTTGAAATCATCTTAGGCAGAAAATTATCGAATATTAATTGTGTTTCTTTCTTGGCTCTTGATGCAGTCCCTATCCATATATATGGTGGGCGGCGACGCCTTCCAACAACGCATCAATTTCCACAATGATCTCATGTTCATGGCGCCAATATTGTGAAAAACTGTTTCAAACCAATGTAGTATTACTATAGTGGTGTTCCGCAACCAATAACTGAGTTATCAACGAAAACTTTCTGTTCCATTTCATTTTTTTGGTTTCCCCTCAAATAAATCAAACATATCATATGTTATTCCAAGTTATAGTTGGATATTCAATTATGACTTGGTGCTATTTTTTCTAGTGATCCTTCACCAACGAGTTGTTTTATTTTTACAAAATTTCAGTATTTGCTATAAAAGTAAAGTTTAAAGAGTACCCTCAATTCTATGCTCTTACACTAATCAACAAGAAACATTGCATACCGAATGGTAAATAGGGCAAAAAGCTATAACAAACTAAATATTACACTAGTCCAAAGATTAATATAATGCTGCTCATAATTCATATGAAATATAGTTGCTTACAATAACAAAGCAATGAAATAACATAGCCCGAATAAAAGTTTAACTAAACATAACATCACAAACAATTCATGAAATCCTCTTTCTTCAAATGAAACTTTAAACACAAATTTTTCCTCATCAATCAACTCAAAGTAACAACTGTCTTTAATGTCCAATTTGCATCCTTTCTTTCTTAATCTTTCTCCAACTTGCATACAATCTACTGCCTCTAGCATAATACATCACTTTCAACTCCATTAAGTTTCCACGACATTCTATATGCCTACTCAAAAAAAATCATCAGGTACAAACTGAAAATACAAAAAAATAATGTCACTTACTATATATATATAGTTCTATATATTATCTATCTATATATCATCCATGCATCCATCTATATCTATCTATCAATCTATATACCTAATAGCTAATCATACCGCGTATGAGGAATTCTCAAAGAGCTCAAATGTGTTATGTTCCCTCACATTAGAAACTTCTAAATCTGTGGAATAGATCTTTTTTTATATCCTAGTCAGTGATAAAAGAGATTAAGAAGTTAGTGAAAAACTGATTAATAAATGTTAATCAAATATCAATAACCAAAAAACCACAAATTTTAATAACAAAAAGAAACAAACAAATAATGAAGAAAGAAAGTAACCTTGCAATTTTTTAGGGCTTGGTTCCTCTCTAGCTCGGGAAATAGAAATATTAAAAGAAAGAGGCTCAGATTGAGTCATCGTAAATTTACACACATCACCGACTCGCAAGTTATTTTACTTGGTAAATAAATTCCAACCAGCATTCACAATAGAACTTTTATTTGCATAATCAAATTTCACATTCACCTTCCAAGTTCTATCGTTACCAACGCTTATCCTTGCAATCCCTTCGAACTCGTTCAAGTATTGTCTTGAAAACTTACTTGGTATCCTCTGTATCAATTCATGGTTTATTAGAGATATTAATTAAAACCAAAATAGTAGACATTTTCAAAAGTAAACTTACAAATAATTTTCCTTGGGCATAAAATTGTGTCAATTTAAGTTCAAAACTTGGATTCTTATTGTTGGATTTCTTATTATTTGCTTCAGTTATTGAACTTCTCTTAGCTTTCTTAGTCATGCCTCCTTTGTTAATACCTGCAAAATTAAGGTATATTCTCATCATTTGCAAGCCACACATTTCAGCTTTACAGATTTACAAACCAAACGTTTTCTATTTATTTATCATAAGAAAAATTATTCATTTAATAATCTATAAAAAGTTGTAGTAGAAGCTGTTAAAAACAGTTTAATCTTAATTTATTCAATTTCTTGTTGTATTTTGTCTTTTTTTATTATAAAAAACTTGACAAAGGAAAAAGCTCTAACTAAGTGAGGAAAAACACCTAAAATAAATAGTAATTTTTAAACATTTTTGGTAAAAACAGGTAATAAACAACCTGTAATCGAAACAAAGTTGAAAAAGTAAAGGAGAAATATGTATTTAAAAAGGTAATTATAAAATACATAAATAAAGTAGGTTCAAGACTAAAACCATGTACTTTTGCATTTTGTATGGAGTAAAAATATAATAGAAGGATTCAAATTAAAATTGAGATAATCAAAGGGTCTAATTAAAAACATATTTTTCCTACAAATAGATAAATAAATCAAATGATGCAGATGAACTTGCCTGAGTTGTTGGGTTGAATTCATATTAACTTTTCTCTTTCCAATGTTCGTCTTTTGAGGTGCAGCAGCAGGAGTAGCAATATCATTCGGAATCTCAACACAATCATCATAATCACTTCTTCTTGTTTACAAATCTGGTTAGAATGTTGCTCATCGTTGCATTTCATACTTGAATAGTCGATTTCTAATTTACTATCATCTAATATAATGACATCAAAATCTGACCCTCCCTTGTATTAAAAAACTAAAAGATCTCCACATCTAAGCGACCGTGCAAATTTTTCCAATTCATAAGCCAAATATCATCACCACGTTGTACCCAAAACATTTTGCACTCAGACTCATTTGGAAGTCTAAGGGATATTGGATTTGATACATCTTTCCAATATCTCTCTACAAAATTCCTTGGTATCATCTGCATGCACATTTTTTAAAAACCAATTAGTTTCAACTTATCTTAAACTCGTTATGAAGATTATGTATAGCAAATCATAAATGCTTGTTTGTTTTTAGTGACAAAATTTTTGGTGGAAAAATGGTTCTTCTTTTACAAGCAAACTTCATTCAATATTGAAAATCAAGGTCAATACACCAACAGGTTGAAGCAAAATATGTTTGAATCTTGGGACACTCCACATTCACATTTTAAGTCTATCACAAACAAATACCTAAGCAAGCTAGATATTGTTGTGTACAAGTGTGAGTTATATGTTCCAGTGTGAGCTATATGTCCCACATAGGATAAAAAAGTAAAGGTTGAACATCTTATAAGTAAGAGGACCCATAAACTCATTGCCTTAAGGTTTTGGGTAAGAGTGTGGTGTCTCTCTTGCTTGTGCGGTTGTTGTAGCCTTGATCTGTGGACGGTCCCCCAAGCTCCCCCAGTGAACCAACAGATATGTGATCTCAAATTAGTTCTCGATCCATGAATGAAATTGAAAATCTAAAAAATAATGAGATCCATTTGAAATAATAGAGCCAGCAACATTAAGAATAAAACCTCAATAAAGCAAGAATGGGCAACTAATTATTTTGGCAATGCAAACCAATAACTAATTTTGCAACACAAACTTTCACAAACTAGAAGTAGAAAGGGGAAACAAATTCTAGAAATAGGGGTTTCAACCATGCAAGAACCATCTCCATATCAACATTCCGTCTTCCAAATCCGAATAATTTCCAAACTTCAAGAATAAACCAATTGTATCAAGATGCACAAGGATAGTGTATCAAATAGAGTGTCATGCTAAATGTATCAAGAAAGACATAACAAAACGTCGTACCAGGAAACAATATCATTGATTCAGAACAAAAAAATAAGGTACTAGACTCAGCAAAGAAAGGAGGCAATAGAAACTTGTTCTTAATGTACTTTGGATGCAAAAATCCAACTCGAACTGAAGAAAAAAAAATCGAGATACAGATTTTTCTCGGATGCAATTTAGAGATACCAGAAAGAGCTAACCAAATTACTAAAATGATATACAAATGGTTTAAGTTACTAAAATTATTACACCATGGTTGTTTCTATTACAAATGCCATGAACATGTAATAATGTTCTTTTCACAGGTCAAAAATTTACAAATGGAGATGATATGCAGGGTCAATAATCTTTAAAAATAAGGAAGGCTTAAAATAAATTTTTATATATGGGACCTTTTATTTTTTTCTCATATGAAGCCTTTTTGCTTATAAAATTTAATGAAAAATAGTGTTTTTCCCGGTAGGCCTAAAGCAAAGGCTTTAGTTGCTTTACCCTCGGGTCGGCCCTCATGACGTGTAGTTTTATGAAAACAATAAAATGTTCAATAATGAGAGAATCAACACTTATCCCTAGAAGCTATAAACATGATCCCCTAAAATTTGACTAGATACGTGTTAGTGCTGAATATGTACAATGAAATGATCTAGTGGCTGTATGTGATGATGAAGTTCTTGTTTTAAAATGATATAACAAAGCTTGAGACGGTTAGTTGTCAGGGTTGAAAAAATATATCTAGCTTTGTTTGGTAAGGAAATAAAAGAAATGGTGCTTGTTGAGGATGGTATAAAAAAGATTACAATGAATGAATAGAAAAAAAAGAGAAGCTGAGTGTGCTTACTAGCTCTTGGTGTTGCAACTCACGAAGTTGAATAGGTTGGTAGAAATGCATTCCCTTAGCATGACTTCCACGACCATGGTGAATGGTGGTGTGTTGTTGAAAGGACATGTGTTTTGAAGATGATGATGTTTATAATTTGGAATGAAACTAACTTGATATTACAAAAATCTAGTTCTATGGTGAAAGATGTCACTCTTTATATACTATCTCCGTCTCTAAATTTAACACTCTTTTGAGTTTTTACTTTGCTCCTTTTTATAAGACTCGTTTCATATTTCAAAGTGTATTATTTTTTTCTTTACTAATATATGCTCTTATTTATGTTACATATTTTTCTACAATATGTCATAAATAATATACGAACACATTAAACTAATTCTCTCTTCTAACAGGTAAACTTGCATTGTAAAACAATAGCAATCTGTGTTTTCCAATAAAGCAGCACACTATCTAGATGCATTTTAAAAAAGATCTGTGTTTTATCGTACAAGAAGTTACACATAACAAACACAACTTCTCACCATGTGGATGAGACCATGGACTCCATATTTATTGTATTCCACTTTGTATTATATGTCTTATATGTGAAAATGGCAATTGGTTATTTTGACTTAATTTGTACAATTTTGAAATGCACTTTGAAGTTAAAATTCGAAATGTATTCTGCTCAAATTATTTCAAGTTAAAATTCATTTTGAATTCAAAAATATTCTGCTCGAAAATCGTTTTTGCCTCTCAAATAACAAAATCCAAAGATGCATAATTTGTGTAGTTTTTCCTGTATCATGGTGGTCTTTGACACCTCTTTCCTTAGGACCTTTCCTTTCTAGGCATATACCCGATTTTTCTTTTCATAGGTTGTTTACATTGTGACTCTGCTGTATTGGTTCGGGCCTCTCCTGTCTTTTATATTTTAGTGCTTTGATAAAAAATAAAAAATAAAAATCTATATACTTGCAATGGTGCCTTTTGTGGCTTTACACAATGTTTACTAGTGTAGAAGGAGAATGAGTAATGTATACTTCAAATTTTGCTTTTAACTAAGATTGAGAGATAGCTTGCTTCAAATATTTGAAAGCTTGCCGATGATTTAAGAAACCCATAAACCAAAATTCAAAATCATCCACCGTAACAATTTCAATGTACTTTTGAGTAGGCTTCTTCACATGTTCACTTTGATTAACAAACCTTATCTTGCCAAGTGGAATAATCACCTACAAGGATAGATAAATTACAATTTTTATGAGATTAAAAAACATATGAAGTAAAAAAGATTTAGTATCTTAGAGGCTAATAATGACCTGCATGGATTGACGGTGAGTTTGGGAAAATCACGATTAATTCAAGTTCACCGCCAATCCAAACATGTACTTAAAGGCTATTTTTGTACAAATCAATATGTCTTATTACCTTGTAGTGTGTTCTAATAAAGTGGCCTTTTGGAGAAGAGATTTTAATTGATCTCTCACTACAAAATGCAATTTTATTAGTTGATATGAAGAGTAGGCCTGCTAGAGGACCAGATGTTGTTGATAGATAACATTGAGATGCTTTAAGTAGCCTCTCTCCATCTTTTACACTAAATAGTTGCATGAACACCTTTTCCACTCCACCAACTTGAAGAATTCTGGCTCCTAAGCTCAACTTTCCTTTCACTGTATCAGCTATGTTTGGCCCAAGTTTCACTACATTTAAAAAAAAACATTATAAGCAAGGTCTCGATTCTAGACTAGAATCCTTTGACTCGTATCTCATCGGCAATGTTTCGGGTTTAAGCCCTTTAGATGAAAAAAAGTGTCTAGGAGGAGAGACCCCACTAAAAATGGTCAGCTAAATTCCTCGGTAGTCATAGGCAACATCGGTGGATAAATCAAATTAGGGATAAAAAAAAGTTACAAATTTATTGTGTCTTATATTATTGAGAAATACTAATATACAAGTTCTAAAATTTAGTAAATTAGACATGTGCATACTAATTATATTAATATAAGGCTTCGATGAGTATATGTATATACCATGTTCTTTAAGTCCAGTTGCAAAATTGTCAGCTTTTCTCCCAAGATTGTTCATCCTAGTGAGAACTGAATTTGCTGTGCCTGAAGAGAAAAAGTTGTTTGAAGAATTAGTTTGTGTAAAATATGAACTCTGATTTATTCAATGAGGGAATTTCCCTTCATGCATGTATTTTGTCAATACAACAATAACAACATTGTTAATACAACAATGAAGATTAAATTTAAAATAAATTAAATGTTGCCTTACTTTGATTTGAATTTGTGCTTGACTTATTGTAGTGGTTGGACTTGGAAGGTTGTGTCAAGTATCTATTTGATGAATTATCACCCAAGTATGTTGCTGAGGCAAATGGAAATCCTATTGATAGCTCTTGAAGAAAATAGACCATCCTAACCAATAATCTTCTTCTTCAAAATCTTTGATGATTTGCTTAGCTTGATGAAACTTCATGATTTTAAGGGTATATATAGCAATGAAATTAAACATATATAGGTGTGTATTGATTGACTCTTTTTGGACGACTGATTTGTATGTCATCAATCATGAGGAATAAAGGTAGGTGGTTGGAGATAGCTTGTTTGATAGTTTTCATTAATAAAAGCAAATGTTTTGTAAAGGTGTTCATCATAATTAATAAAATGCTTTAAAATAATCCTAATTAATAAAAAAAATTGGAGCATCAATGAAAGTTAGATATCATAATTAATAATTAATAATAAAATATGAAAAGAAAATCTTTTTCAGAGTACCATATTCTCTAGCAAGATGTTGTAGAAGAACAAAATATTTTGGTTAGTTATGAATGAATGTGTATCATTGAGCTTTATGAGTTGGCAAAATTAGCTTTTGATGCAAGACTAAATTTTCTTGAAATAAATAAAATGTGCAAACCGCTGCTAAACCAGGAGTTTTCAAGTATGAAATTAAAAGTAATAAATCTCAAAGGAAACCTTTTAATCTTCCTTCATTAAAACCTTTCACTAAGTAATGTATGCACTTTTTTTTTTGAAGCTAAGTAATGTCTGCACTTAAAGACAAATGTGTGTGCGGTGGAAATATAGCATGAATTATTTTGATTTATTATATATTGTATTTCAATTTTTTCTTGATTTTGATGAAAGTAGTGGAAACAGTGGACAACAACAAAGGAAACATTATAATATGATGATAGAAGTGTGGTTCAACATATAGTTACATTCCTTCAAAAAAAAACATATAGTTACATATGAATAGTATTTTACTATTTTTTATTTTAATTTAACTTTTTTCTTGTTTTTACAACAACAGTAATAATTCACTAAAAGAAATAAGTTTTTTGATAAATTATATTAACGTACTCGTACCTTCGTTTTTTAAACTTTACCGTATTTTGCATTCTTACCATTACCTGTGACAGATACCTTATTTGGACCACCTCAACTTCATTAAGGATATTTTGCACATTTTTCTGAGCATCGTCCTTAAAATGTCTCCAGACTCCTTAGCACTTGAAGTGATATCATGTTGAACATTTTCCACTTCATGCTTATTATTATTGGAGACAAGAGAGGATAAAAACAAACAAAAATTCTTATCTCTAGTTAAACCACAGCACAACTTTTTGTTTCTCGTACAAGTTGTCTAAAATATCAAAATAATAATTTTTGTGAATTCGTATAAGGCCAAAAATTATTCAATACCATAAAAGTTTGTCTTGTGTTGCGTAGCTCTTTTTTGTGTTGTTTTGTTTAGTACTTACTGGTTAGCAAATCAAACGCACTCTATTGTTAGACATATCTAACATGCATCATGTGGAACTTGTAGCACAATCATGCAAATTAGCAGCCTGCTTAGAAGGAATTCCAAGAGTATTTTCCAAAATTGGCACTCAATTTCAACAAATTAAAAGGAGTATTTTCTGCTCCTGAGATATCATAGACAACCTGCTCAATGTCATCAACTGATTGTAAGACATGATAAATATTGATGTCGAGATAACCCTAGGAAGTATGGTCAGTACTGACATTCTCTCAAGTCTCAAGCAAAGTAGTAAGAAGTTTCTTGAAGTCCGCATCCCTACAGATTTACAAATCGGTAAAGGAAATAACAATTTTTTCTTCCATTACAAAATAATCAACTTCTAACACTTAGAAGACATAAAAGTAGACTACTCAACCAATGAGTTGCAAACATGTGTTATGAGAAATTAGCGTGCGTTCATGCTTTGAATAATAACAATTGATCACTTAAGAAATTAGGGTTCATTGTTAAAAACAATGGATTTTGAGCCAATGGACAAGACTTATCTCAACTGATTATTTAACGTATCTCTTATTCCTTAAAGTTAACCCGAACGCAAAATGTTGCCCTAGATTTAACCTAACTTCAATGATTAATTTTACTGTATTACCCTTATTTAATTAACCCTATTTAATTTAATCAAAATGTTATTTTCAAATACTTCTGAAATATCTTATCTCTTATTCCTTAAAGTTAACCCGAATGCAAAATGTTGTCCTAGATTTAACCTAACTTCAATAATTAATTTTACTGTATAACCCCTATTTAATTAACCCTATTTAATTTAATCAAAATGTTATTTTCAAATACTTCTGAAATATCTTATCTCTTATTCCTTAAAGTTAACCCGGACGCAAAATGTTGTCCTAGATTTAACCTAACTTCAATGATTAATTTTACTGTATTACCCCTATTTAATTAACCCTATTTAATTTAATCAAAATGTTATTTTCAAATACTTCTGAAATCAAAAGCAACAGATCACTCCTAAATCTAATCCAATCCTATTTTCACACCTATTTTTTTGAAATAAGAGATCGCTCCTATTTTGTTAACAGATCGCTCCTATTTTTTTGAAAAAACAGATCGCTCGTATTAATCCAATCCTTGCTTAACAAATTATCCTTTATATTATGCATATATTCAAACAAATGTGATTTATGAGAATTGAACATTGGATCTCTTTCTTACACTCATTTAACGTCTCAACACTTTAGCTATT
>Ga0315914_1012123_pt1 | contig 10051 bp, 7 predicted proteins | sample MpolenodulesMG_FD_203920 | JGI IMG/M metagenome (GOLD analysis project Ga0315914, IMG submission 203920) | Medicago polymorpha root nodule microbial communities from Los Angeles, California, United States - elongated nodules | ecosystem: Host-associated > Plants > Roots > Nodule | place: USA... | reverse complement strand
CCCCCTTGCACTTCCAAGGAGAGTTCACTAAAATGTAATATCTGATTACAACTGCTCACTGCTACAACTAGCAAGAGACTTCAAATTACTCAAGCACAACTGCAAGAGATTTCCTATGCTCAAGAACTTAATCAGGAGACTTCATATGCTCAAGCACAACAGCAAGAGACTTCTACTCAAACAGAATTACAAGGAAATTTGTTTGAGGTTGAACACTTGATATACAATCAGTGGTGTTCATAATACAAATTAGATACAGACTCTTAAGACTTTAGAATTTCTAAGATATGAACTTTGATAAGAAATTCTAAGTGAACTTTTGATGTGAAACAATTTCAGCAGAGTTTTGACACTTGTAAAATTGTTGTATGAGTCTTGTATGTTAAACTGCAGGTCTTCACTCCTTTATATAGAGGTGTGAAAAATACATTGTTGATTGCCAGCACATCAAAAAAGAGTCATTTGAAGCTTGATCAAATCACCAATGATCTGTTGCCTGATTTGGTTATTGTCCTATGAAGGATCAATTTCAAATCCATTCCAAGTCTGGAGGAACACCGTTGCAGGCACAACTGTTGTTCTTGTACTACAAAAACAGAGTAGTGGAGATAGTGGTTGTACACTTCGTACAAATGTCCTTTTTCAACACTCTCAACTGAATAAACATCCAATGCCTTCAAATCCATTTGAAATAGCCATTGCTTTATTCTCCCAATCTTCTGCAATGATAGGCGTGATTCAATCATCATTTGAATAACATTTAAAGTTCTTTAGTCTTCTAGCTTCTGGTGAACTGCTTCTGAAGAGGTGCTTCTGATGACGTCAGCTTCTTTATAACCGCTTGTCTTCAGAACCTCTTTCTTCAAATGCTTCAAGCTTCCTTCTTGTTGATTCCATTGCTCTCATTTATTCTATCAGAACCTATGCTTCAAAGAGACACTAAATTTTTGTCTATGATCCTGCATACTTGAACAAATATTAACATATTCAATTGACAATTTTTAATACCTTGTTATCATCAAAACTTAAAGGGTAATGTTAAACACATTTTGTTCCAACATAAATCACAACTCACCCAAAAGCAAGAGATATATTTTAGCATCGATGTAAGCTTGAAACCCCGAACAAAATTGCAGCCAAAAGCTTGAAACCCCGAACAAAATTGCACCCAAACCGACACCAACTCTAGGTAATCCTTCAACGTGCCAACTAGTACACAACATTATACAACACTAAGACTTAAGCAACATAACTTTCACCCAGAACTGCTACAAATCAAGGCATAAAGCCTCCAAAGCCTTAGCACAACTCCAATCTACTAACATAATTCAATTAAAATAAAAGCTACACCAACAATAGTAGTGATAAAGTCTCAAAATCACGGGTTGTTAAAGTCCTCATAACCAAGGCAATTTAAGGGATTCAACCACCGTAGATTCATATCATAATCAAATCCCTTAATCTTAGATTAGATTTAAGCCACCACCACATCAGAATCTTAATTTGATCAAAGAGGAGTGGCAAAGAGGTTTCCTTTAGGCCAAACACTCATTTATTACTCCTTCCAAATTACTCAGATAGTTTCCAACCATATTAGTGTGTTTGGATGAGAGAATGTTTTGAAGTAATGTAATGTTTTGAGAAAATTCAAATACTTTATGAATTTCATTGTTTGGATAATAATTTAAAATATTTTGAAAATGATGAAAATTTATGAAGTCTTTTGTTCAAGTTAAATTTAAAGAATTTCAAATTTCTTCATTGTTATAATTTATTTAAAATTTTCACTTTGATCCTCAAAATTTTCAAATTGACCCCAAAATATTTCCAAAAAGTTGTAAATTGACCTCTCCAGTTTTTCAAAAATTACAATTTGACCCCTCCAATTTTTTAAATTTTACAAATTGACCCCTAATTTCAATTTTCAAATTTGGCCCAAAAAAAATTAAAATTTATAAAAGTTGTCCAAAAATATGACAATGAAATTTTTTATTACTCCATTCAAACAAAAGTATTGAAAAACAAAAATAGTTTAATTGAATAATTTAAATTGTCTTGGATTCTAAATTCCTTAAAATTTCTCAATTACCTTATTCAAACACACTCTAAAGTATTTTTGGGGATGAATGAAAAACTTGTAACCCACGAAATTGTTGAGCATGAATAACAATGTTATTTGACAGTACACAACAAACACCTAACCACAGCAATTCTGCATTCCAAAATCTGCCAAAAACAGACAATCAAAGAAAAGATGTTGTAAACTTTTTTCTTGACCACACCCACCTAGGCAAAGTAATGAATCAGGGTGAAGAATTCCACTCCTAGCAAGATTATAATGTGTTGAAAGTATTTTTGCAATAATTTCCAAGAAAATAGAGACACATTTAACAAAACTGCTTGATATCAAATTAAATTATTGGTTGAACCCTAAGGGGTCCCCACTTCTTGAGATAGTAGCTGATATACTCTTTTGAGTGAATATACATCATTGTGTTCAAACTTCTGCTCCAACTTCTTAAGTACATTTTTTTCTCAAGACGAACAGAGACCGGTGAAACTGAGAATACAAACTAAAGGCGTTGTATATAGGTAGAACACCCGAAAATAAACACCCTAAAAACACCTGAGGACAACACCACCACGAACAAGGACTCGAGTAACAGAGGCAATCTCCTAAGTACATCTAAAACCAACTATTCTTCCCCGCAAACAATCTTCTTCTACACCTCCTACCATTCCCGCCCACTTTCCAACCCAACACCACCATTTTCGCCACCGATACTTTTTGATCAATAAGCAATCTAAATAATCTACTAAATCCCCCACTTAGCACACCCTCATTTAACCACGTACCACTCAAAAATAGCGTAAAAGTTGTTAAAAACATCAACGACAATCATATTAAGAAAGTTGAAAGACCTATAAAAAAATCATAAATAACCATAGCTAATTTGATACAATAAAATAATTTAAATATCACATGTGTTTTTTTGAAAAAATAATTCTAGTAAAACACAATTAAAATTAGTTTACTTCTAGAATCAAATATTGCCTTCAAAATAATCATGCACTATATGTATTATAAGGTCTTTCTAACAACCACTTTAATATTCACTCTCTAATTAACTTGAAACATATGAGTCTTACCATTCTATCTGAGACATATTCCAACCCATATTGATTTCATTAAATAAAATAATAAGTGTTTTGTTTTAGTAAAAATAAAATAGTAAGTGTTAAAAAAGCGTTTTTTTAAAGGCAGTCCATTTTATTATAATTTTTTGTACATAATCTTTGAATTATACACTATAAAAGAATATTTCACCACCTCATTGCCTCATCATCAACAACAACAATGTTGATTTCAACCTCTCAAACAAAAAAAATAAATGTTGATTTTAAAAACATAAAAAATAAAATATAGTTTTGTTCGATACTATACTTCCTATAATAATAATAATGTTGAAATCTTCGAGTAGCATTCAGCTAAATCCACTCACTCTCTAATCTCTCTTTATTCCTTAACCCCCATGAATTTCTTCAAATCCGTTTTCTCCGACGACCCAGATCCACCTCAACCCGAATCCGAACCCAAACCCAACAATGTAGACCAGGATCCCAATTCCGCCGCCGGCGACGGCGACACTTGGAACTTTGGCGGACTCATCAAAACCCTCGCATCCAAATCCGAATCCATAATCGAAACTTACCGTCGCGATCTACAAGAATTCAGCACCGGCTTAAAAAACGAGATCGAAGTTGCTCAAGATTCCGTCGGCGAGATCGGAACCACCGTCATCAAAGGAACGGCTCAGATCATATCTCAAGGTAAAGAAGCAATCCTCGCCGTTAATCTCGATTCCGATTCCGATAATAGCACTGCCACTGCTAATCGCGATGCGAATCGATTGGATTCGAAGCGGTATAGTAGGTTTGATGCTCAGGTTCGTGCAATTCAGGGTGATGTTGGGACTTATACTGAGGTGCCTGAGGATTTGAGTGAATTTGATGAGTGGAAATTAGGGTTTGTGTTGGATGAGAAAAGTGATGAAATGGAGAAGCTTTTTAGGGAGAATGATGCAATGGAGAGTGTTTATAAAAGGGTTGTTCCGAATCTTGTTGATCATGAAAGTTTTTGGTTTAGGTATTATTATAAGGTTTATAGGTTGAAGAAAGCTGAAGATGTTAGGGCTAGGCTTGTTAGAAGAATTTCCAGGGAAGAAGAGGATTTGAGTTGGGATGTTGAAGATGATGATGATGATGTGGAGGAGGAGGAGAATGAAGGTGAAGTTAAAGTTAAACCAGAGATTGTGATCAACAAGGAAATTGGTGGTGAACATTTGGGGGAAAAGGTTGATACTGATTTGAAAATCGGTGCTTCTGGCTCTGGTGCTAGTGATGAGAAGAATCCGAGTGTGGAAGAGGGGCAGCATTCGAGGGAGGAGGAGTTGAAAGTAGAAAAGCAAAAGAGTGTAATGCAAAGCAATGAAGTAGGTGATGAGAAGGTTAAGTCTGTTGAAGAATCACGAGTTGTTGAGAACAAGGATGATGATGGTGGTGTTGATAAAGCATCGAAGTCGGTAGTGGATGATGCCGCGAACAAGGAAGTTTCTGCCGGTGAGTCTGATGAGAAAGTGATGGAAAGGAAGGATGGTGATGAAAAACCTTCTAGTAAGAATGAGTCATCGGTGGTTGAAAGTAAGCACATGGAAAATGAGGAGGAAGAGGATCTTGGGTGGGATGATATTGAGGATCTTAGTGGTATTGATGAAAAGAAGGAAACTCAATCTCAGAGTCAGAGTGATAGCACCAGTAAAGTTGATTTGTTGAAGCGCCTTAGTACTGCAGAGGAAGATGAAGACTTGAGTTGGGATATCGAAGATGATGACGATGAGCCTGCTAAGGCTTGATATATTTGATCCATTCTGTTTTGATTCCTCAAAAGAAATAGTATATGTGTGCCATTTTTAACAAAAAGAAATTTGTCTCTGTTCTTTTTTGTATTTTGTTGAATTATGATAGAAGTAATATTGTGAATTTGTGATCTCATTTCTATACTCATAATGCATCAAAAGCAATTGTTTCTATAGTAATATGACTGATATCTTTTCTTATTTCATTTATACATTAGTTGTGGAATTGAAAGTCTTACTCCAACTCCAATGACTCCAACATAATACGCCTTTGTGTAATCGTATCGTCTTTTAATATTAAGCATGAGAATAGATTGATTCATTCTCCAACAGTCCCCATATTATATTTATAGTTTCCTTGGTTGACTCTCCATATGAACTTTATTATACAAGCTATGTAAATGGAAGTTCATCTTAGAAGGATCTAAACAACCTGCTTTCTCTACCCTTCAATGATTCAATGTCCAAAGGCAAATCTTATATTGCTTCTTCCGAGGTTTAGCAGTGTAGGGTTTATGGTCTGTAAATGGACATTGAATATTGATTATGTTTGAGTTGCCTATGTTTGAAATGAAACTTGTCTAAATTGCATAGCCGCGACATTGGAAGATATTGGCAAACTCAGTTCCCTGTCAGAAGTGTCTACGGAGATGTGTGTCAACAATGTTATCTTAATAAATTTCTAGCGAAAACTGAATGCTAGATTTGCTAAGAAAATTTATAAAGCATTTCATATACTCATAACAAGAAAAATTTGAGTCTGTTTTTTTTTTTTTACAAGAATTTTTTTTGAGTCTGTTGTAATTGAGATATTGAATAACCTTATACTGGTGGCATCTTTACTTTCAAAACAATATATGCCTTGTGTAGTTCAATTTGTCTACTAGGTGCCTAAAATGCGCAATAACAATATATGTGGTTGCTGAAATGTCTCAATTGGTGGCAGAGTTCTGACTTCCGAGTCAGTCATGACAGTTTTTTGAGATTTGAATTTTATCCATTTTATGGTGTGTCGTATCTTCTAACCTACAAGTTCTTCAACCAGCTACAATGAAGCCTGAATTAAGTGATTTCAAAGCTTACTCTGCAAAAAATTGTCTCGACTTAAATATATTATAAGATGTAATGATTCAAAGCTACACTGCATTGGTCTTTTTGGCTCATTGCAGATGACATAAGAAAAAATATGGATTATTACAGGCCTTGTAGCTGTGGCAGGTTTGAGATCTTGACTTTGAGATAGGTAGGTGTCTACTATTTCATTATTCGTGTTATAGTGGGGCTGCATACTAAGTTATCGTGTTATATGCAAAATATACTCTTTAAAAACTGAGTTATGTTCAATTTTCAGAAAGCAAGATAAACAATATTCGAATTAAAACAAAATGAACGATCGGGTTTTCTGTAGTTCTTCCTAGAATGAAGTAGCTGAAATCAAAACTGAAAATGTCAAATATACAAGTCTCTCATAGTATAACCTTCAACTGTTAAGAGGATGAGATGCATGATAAAATTAGGCAACTGAATGTTAAGAATCTGTTTCCACTTTCAGATTTTGGATGTTGATTCATCTATTTAAAGCATGTTGTTCACATAGACACACATGAATACAAACTCAGAAATGGATGCAATAATTCTAAGCAAGAAAATGACATTAAACACGAAGCATGGTGTTGGTAATGCAGACTGCAGAGGGGAAAAATCCACCGGAAATACTTGCAAGAATACCTCCTTCAAAGATTGAACATACATGTAATTGTGATTCAGATATGGCTAATTGTCCATACAAGTCTAAAAAGCAGTTAAAACAATCCACAACGAAGACTGAACTTGAGATATAACATCATATGGAATAGAGAAGCATAAATAAATAATACACATCCCGGTGACGATTTGATTCGTCTAAGAAGATGGTTAACTTAAAATATCATTCTTACAAACTGATATATCAGAGATAATTCACACTCTTCAATTTTGAAAGCTTGACTATTCTACTAAAGCTCTTACTGTGACTGGCAAACATAAAAACCGTTGTGAACTCCACTAGATTCTACTCTATCCAAAAGGGAGAAAGAAAAAAAAAAGAGTAAAAGAAAGAGTGTGAAAAAAGAAAGAGAAAAAAGAATGAACCAAACTCATGTAGCAGCACTGGGGTGGACCCTGTTTGTACAACAAAATGAAATGCTCCTGTAGAGCAAATAACCGGGGCTTGAAAGCCAGCCACCTATCATGTTTCACAAGTCTTTGAACCCAAGGCTGCTTGAGAACCAAATTTGTTCTTATCCTTCAACACAAATGCTAGGTTCAGAAGTGGACTCTCCAATGCGTGGCTCAACAGGAGAAGGCAATGCTAGAAGCCTTCCTTTTTGTGCACGTGGTGGAAGATGCTTTGCGGGCTTTCTGGATGGAACATTCCAAGGCAAGAAGACTCCAGTACCACCACCAGCCAGTTTGCGGGGATTCACTGCCATAGGACGCATTGGTGTCAGCATCATCATCGGGCTGGGAAGCATTCCCCATTTGGGCATCATCATGTCCATACCATCATAGCCGCAACTTATAGCTCCGTTTGGCAAAGCATATGGGTTAGCAATGGCAGGTTGCCACATAGTGACTGCGCTTGTCATGGTAGGAGTTGGTGATTGACATTGATTGGAGTCTGGCCTCACTCTGAAGAAGGTGATGCTTGCCCTTCTGTTAGGAGATGGACACATGACATGCCTTGCCATGTCAGCACTGTTTCCTCTCATCACTAGAAGAGACCTGTAAAATCAAGTGGTTATTTATCAGTTAGTACTGTACAATGATTGTCTCAATTTCCTTGCACAAGATATTCAAAAAAATATCTCAGCAGGTAACTATACATTCAGCAATGATTAACTTGATGCTTGAGCTGAGAACATTAACAAGGCTATTGATAATTAAACTAGGTGCTATTTTCAACTACAATCTAGCAATTGATATTTTTGAGATACAATCAGTTTTTGTCTCTGGCTTGAGTGCCTCCAAGTTTGTCTGATATTGAAAAACAAAACAGAAGTACCAAAGAAATATCTAACCCAATAATATGCATGGTATACGAGCACACCAAAGAATTATCTAACCCAATAATATGCATAGTATACGAGCACATAATTGCATCCTCTAAAATGCTAGCACTTCATATTATTCACTTACATCTGTCCTATATATGTTGAAGGTACTTCTTCCATTGATTCCAGCACTGTGCTAGAATCCTAATTAATAAATGGAAGATTAGGACTGCAAAGAGAATAAGTTCTTTGATATGTACCCCTTCTTCAATGACAGCATAAGTGGTCCCTTGTAGTTTCCATCGTTCTCACTCATAAGAATACGCCCAAATGCCATGGTTGATTCAGATAGAAGAAGAGTGGTCACAGGTTGATCCAAATGTGGTGGTTTCAGGAATGGCTGAGAAAACTCCCCCTAAAAAATATAACAATATTTTTAAATGGTTATTTCATTGCACACTTCAAATGATCACAGTACCAATATGACTATTACAAGGTAGAATAACTTAAAGAGGAGGTGTATGAGAGAAATGGTGCAAAATTTACCTCTTCAAAAAAGTTGATGATACAACCATTTGGTCTTTTGTACTCTGGAAGTAAATGCCATTGAATAAAATGATCAATGACACGTTGCAGAAGTGCCGGAATTGGCTCTATATTACCTGAAAACAAAAATCCAAAATGAACAACAGAATTACAGAGCATATCTCTAGTTTAGAATCATCATTTATGCAATATTTGAGATCATAAGAATGAGATTGTACTTAATATGTTAATTAAGATAAAGTAAAACTAATTGATAAATCCAAATTTCTTTCAATAAATTCTTCTTACTTTTTGTGTCCTCCTTTATCTGTCCAAATATTGGAACACCAAGCTGAATGAGCTCTCTCTTGTTACCTTTCATCTGTTTGTTGAATAATATAAAAGTTTCACCTACAAGTATGCAAGAGAAGTAGCAGTTTAAGAAATATTCGATTCATTATATAACGGCACGGATAATTTGGAGCTGCCATAGATGGTCTTGCTATTTGTCTAAAATGAGAATATCCAAACACACACAAAGTACAACAGTGGTTTACCAGACAGCTCCCCATTCTGACCAGCAGTATGGATCTCATCCACAAAATCTGACAGCTTGCACATTTCTGAATCAGTGAAAACGTCTTCATATAACTTCAATCCTTTCACAACATTCACCTGAAAATTACAATCAGCTGTTATTCAGAAGTACTGCAGTAATAACCTGCTTGTTAATGCATAAATTAATTAGGAGAAAATGAATAATGTATTTTAAATTTTCGAAATAAAGAAAGAACTTGCCATATGCCCCTTCACTGACTCTTTTGCTGTAAAACCTTTTGTCAACTTAAACTGTGAAGCACGTCCTTCACACTCTTCATGATTGGAACATATATTAATGTTCATCGAATTAGCTTGATTTTCTTGTGATCCTGCACATAAAAGCCATGCAAATTTTATAACCCTCAACTTCTAATACCCTCTTTTAGTAATACACACACCACACAGTACACAGCATGTGCCACGATCCCCCAAAATAGCTAATCTTTTTGTTATTATATGATTTAGCCAATGATTAATGCTTAATTATAACATTATGGAACTAACATTAAATGAGTATTTTAACTGAAATTTTATAGTGTAACATGTTTGAAGAGGTGATTGTTAGGAAATACTTGTCCTTTTCCTAAAAAGTGGTGTCCACCACTAATGTGTGCCCAAGCACTAACATTAGTTACATGTCTGTTTTCAGAGTTAATGCATCCAACTGACCCTACATGCCTTTTTCCTCCCATTTCTTGTTTGTTTTAGCAGATTTAGAGGCTGCTACCAGTTTGATCATAAAGTTCTAGCATTTGATGTTTTTTTTTTTTTTTATCTTTGAATTATTTTAATAATTTTGCAACCCACTTAGGTTGACCTAGTGGTATTGGCTTGGGACCTGGGAGTGTGCTTCTCCTCAAGGTCTCAAGTTCGATTCTCTTTAGTGCCAATTTGAGGGGGTTAGTTTAACTTCTTCAAAAAAAAAATAATTTTGCAAATAACTTTACTACATCAACATCAAGCATATACTACTATATG
>Ga0315914_1012121_pt1 | contig 10054 bp, 3 predicted proteins | sample MpolenodulesMG_FD_203920 | JGI IMG/M metagenome (GOLD analysis project Ga0315914, IMG submission 203920) | Medicago polymorpha root nodule microbial communities from Los Angeles, California, United States - elongated nodules | ecosystem: Host-associated > Plants > Roots > Nodule | place: USA... | reverse complement strand
CAAATGTTTTACATTTGTAGTTGTGACCACTCAAGTGTTCTCGGATATGAAAGGATCCATTATCATCCAAAATAGAAATTTCTATTTTTTTAGGTATTTAGATAGATCTTACTTGTACACATTATTTATTTATAATTTTATAATAATAATACTTAACAAACACTCAATCACTTCAACCAACACCTTTTAAAAAAAAGTTATAAGTAGGTTCCCCAAAACCATAATATCATCGATCATCATTATATTATGCTCATATTAAAGAACTATGGGACCCACATAGAGAGTGCATAATTGAGCACTCTTGCTCCATATGCAACATTTTTATTTTCCCTCATGGCTTAATGAGCTAAGCGTCCACAACAGTGGATGGTGGATGGTCTAAGAGCACCTTCAATGGACATTCCTTAAATAGTTTTTTACACCAAGAGCTTTTATGTAGTTGTTCCACTCGAGCGCGCCAGCATGTCAAAATGGTTATGTTATGAAGCAACGTTTGTGAGCACATGATTTGATGCAACTATAAGAATATAAATAAAATATTAATAGGTGACGTCAAATTATGAGTATTTTAGAGCTTCATCATTGAAGTAAAAAATTAACGAGTTGCTTCAAGACGATGTGCCTATAATGGGATCCATAAAATACTTTTGGATGGAGTTCACTATCAGAGGTGTTCTAAGTCTTTCGTGTTGTTGACCTAGTAAATATTTGTTTACTGTTAGATAGTTTAAACTTTAGAGTAGGCATAACAATGAGACGAGGATGGTTTTTACCTTCTCCGTCCCCGTCCAGGCGAGTTCGGGTATCCCCATCCTTGTAGTGAAATCATTTTTTGTAATAAAAAATATGTATTTTTATCCCCAATAGTCACAAATATTTTTAAAAGTCTTTAAACTTACGCTTTCGCAAATGCATTGTTGAATTGTTATTTTCACACATTAATTTAGTCTTGTCATTTGAATCATTATCATAAATCCAATAGTCACAAATATTTTTAAAAGTTTTCAAACTTACGCTTTCGCAAACGCATAAATTGAGAAGAAGCCATTCACCCCCCTAGCTTCCTTATTTAATCATCACATAGACCAACATCAATTCCCATACATTCCCCTTCAACTTAATCCTCACTCTACCTCAGCCCAAGATTGCTCAATTACCATGGTTGTCTGAGACATAATTCTCGAAGAATTTTTTCGATGAAGTAGCATGAAATGATGCTCCAAAATATGACACTCAAGAATCTTCCTTTCCCTCCAAAGTGAACATTATAGCTTCACCATATCATGTTGTGGAAGCAATGTTTGTCTCGTCCTAAGCCTCCTAATTCTTCAGTGGACTCTTGTACTAATTTTTAAAGGGCCATATCTTTTCACAATTCCAACACTCTATAGTTTACAAGTTATTGGAACTATAATGATTTCTGGAATTAGAGCATTTTTCCATTTATTCACCGTGTCTCTTTTCTTTGATTGAATGTACCTCTATTGAATATGTTTGTAATACTATAGACGACGAAGATTCAACCAACTCTCTTCATCAGATCTCTTTATTAAGAACTATATCACGAACAACATCAAATTTCAACATTTTCTTTACCGACGAGCTACTCAGAAACGTGACAGTAGAACGCCAACTATCTAATCGGGAATATGAGTATCAATGTTTGTACCCCATAGTCTAACTCAATTGTAACTTATCTTAATTCGGTTGCGTGAGTTCATTTAGATGTTTTGTCGATATAGTTACGGCGTTTATCATCCGTTACATAAACAACAACCTTATCTAATGAAATTTATTTGTGTCTGATAACTTTTCATACGAGAGAATAGGCAAATTCGTCATCAAATTTGCAAGGACCAATCAATTTCGTCCCCCAGTTTGTCGAAATAGTCAATTAGTCCTTGAATATTATAAATGTCAAACAATCTCGTCCCTCCGTAAAGTTGGGTCGTTAACGATGCTGATGTGGGACGTTAACCACTCATGTGGCGTGCCATGTCATTGTCATATGCCACATAGCCAGGGACTAATATGAACGAAAGTGAAAAAATTGACAAATTTGATTGAAATCCATAAAAACATTGTCTTCTTCAATACTGTTGTATAACGGCTATTTATTCCCCAATTCTATAAACTTGGAACCCTAAATTTTCAATCTCTCATTTACAGTCCAAAAACCCCAAAATTTCTTCCATTAATTAACAACTTTTTCATCCCCAATTCTAAAAACTACAAACCCCTTTTTTTTCTCCCATTTACAATCCAAAATTCCCAAATTTCTTCAATAAAACTTGTTCATATTGAATATGAAATGATGGGTGGTGGTTGTATGGTCAAAAATAACTTTCAAACTCGAGCTTCACCTTCAAACTTCATGTTTATTGGTGATGTTTGAATGCTTGAATGTTGGTGTCCCAGAATTTATGTTGTAATAAATGCCAATACTCTCAAAATTTTAAGAAAGTCATTCTATGCTTGCCTTTTGCCAAGTGTTTGTTTAACAATGGTTATGTATTGTTTAATGTTACGCATTTTTAATATTGATTGATTTTGATCTTTCTTTGTACATGACGATTATGATAACTGTGAATTTTTTGTCTAGGTTGGTGAAGTTGAAGAACTAGGATATTTTAAAAACAATGGAATTGGTGTTGGTCAGGGAATAAAGGCAAGATTGATGATGAAGTTTCAGTTGATGGTTAAGGCTAAGGAAAGTGACAATGAAGAGGTCTGGAGGGCAAGGTTGATGGATAAAGTTGATTGTGTAGGAAGTGAGTTTAATTTGATTAAGTACTTGATAAACATAATTTGCTTGTTTGAATTTTTTAACATGTTACTGTATTATACTAGGAGTGTGTAATACCCTCGATGAAAAGAGGTTTAACAAGAATGTAACATTTTTGTGATAATATTATAAGCAAATAAGTCTCTAAATTATTGTGAAAACTATCAAATCGATCCTACATTATATGCAAAACAATCAAATAAGTCCTTGAACTATATATTTAGTTTTCAAATTAATCTTTGGTGCATATATGTTCAAAACAAAGTAAAAAGAAAAGACACAATTGGAGTGCATAATATTCAACTTGTTCATAATTTAGTCATTGTACTACAAGTCCTTGCGTACCCAAAATAAAGTCACAGCGATGTACGTAAACTTAAGGCAACCATTTCAAAACAAGTGCACAAATATTACAGATCCAAAAGCAACTGAACTATGGACATTAATAAGTCATAAGACATAAAAGAAGGTTCTTAAATATTACATAGCCAAAAAAAAAAACAACTAGGGGGGATAAATAAGCCATAAGCAAAAAGTTACTAAATATTACATATCCAAAAGCAATACTATCATAAATAAGCCATAAGCCACAAATCTCGTTACTTCTTTGCAAAGCCTGGTGTTGGGATAAACTCCATGAATTGGGGTTGAGTATAACGATATGGCCCATAATTAGGATATGGTACTCTAATGATTCTAGGAGTAGTTGTCTGTAATGGAGCAGGATCTCTCACTGGTGTTTGCTTAGACCTCTCAGTTGAAATAATTGGTTCTCTCATGCCATACCTCATTGTAGTTACACCCTGCAATACAATTTTCAATCAAGCCAATCCCTAAACTATCACACTTACTAGCAAATCGATCCTTATATTTCATGAGTAAAAGAGGAAAAGTGAAAAGTTTCATTCAATTTGGTCATTGCACACGTGGAAGACATGTGGATATGACAACACAACATGTAGCAGATTGACACATCATCCATCCTAACGGAGAGATTGGACGGAGGGATGAATTTGGGGGACTAAATTGATTGGTCCCTGAAAGCTCTGTAACACCCACGCCATGGGAGCAAATAGGTTTAGGAGTGAACAGATAGATGAATTCCAACCACCATTTATATTCCCTGCAATTTAATTGTTTTATTACTGCTTTATTTTCCCTTTTTCTTTACTACATTCTGCACTTTTCCTTTCATTTTCTTTCTTCTTCTCTCTTTCTTTCTTTTGAATGCTCATTTGAATGTTAGTTCTTTTAAGTTGTCATTTGATAACTTGTTTTATTAAAATTGTTGGAAGCAATTCTAACATTAATAAGAACAATTTGATTTGTTCTTAACAAACATATAAGGAAAGAGACCATAAATCGCTAAACCCAAATAACCTAAAAAATGACTCTAATTTAGTCTTTAACTGTTTTGGATAATATTGTTTGTATTACCAAAAATCAGTGTAAACAAAGTTAAGGTAGAATGAGTGAATAAAACACAATGGAGAGAAAATGCAACAAGAGAAAAATGAAAGAGTTGATTGGGTATTTTTCAAAAAAAAAATATGTTATATATAAAAACAATTTATACACAAATTTTACGAATAGACAAAAAAAAATATAACATATTCTTAAATACACACAAAATACCCTCACCCTAAAAGCCACTAAATTATTATTTTAATAAATTATTTGAGATCAAGACGTTGTTGTTTGGAATTGAAGATTTGAGTTTTCCTTTTAAATATGGGTTTCTTTAACGAGGTTTGAATTTTTGTTGAATACGGAGATGAATGTTATTAATATTTGAGTTTGTTTATGAGTTTGATGAATTTATGGGCTTTCTAATAAATTTGTTGACTTTTTGAATTTATTATGTAAAAAAGGACAACAAAATCAACACTTTAGAAGATAAAGAATCATAGCAGAGTAAAATGGATGTTGGTGTAGATTTTGCCTAAAATGTTTTTCAAGACTAAAATGTTTTGATGTTAGTCTTGTATCTTCTTTTTTATAATTTTTTTAAGAATCAAAACGAGTTAGTCTTGCATCTTCTTTTTTTATCTCAATTTAATCATTTATGTTATAAAATCATAACCATTGTCTTTCTTTACATAAAAAACAAATCTCATCAACAAACCTAGAAAATTTATCAAAAACCAAGATATTTATTAAATTTACAAAAGAAAAAACAAAAAAATTACTTCTCTTGCAAATAAAAAATTGACAAATCTTCGATCTTTGCCCATGCTCTCAGATCGCAAATCTTCAAATTGGCGAATCTACAATCCTAGTCTCAACCATACTCATGTTTCTACAAATTAATTAGTCTAATTTTGATGTAATTTTGCCTAAAATATTTTTTTGGGTTAAATATGTTTTTGGACCCTATAAATATGTTAACTTTTCGTTTTAATCCCTCTAAAAAATTTCTTGAACTTTTTTAGTCCTCCAAAAGTTTTTCATCTTCACTTTTGATCCCTTCTTTAAAGTAAATTCATATGTATAATTCATATTTTTTAATTTAATTTTGCAGAAAAATTTATAATATTATAAGAATCTCTCCCAACAAAAATTAGAAATTTTTAATAAAACTTGAATTAAATATGAACTTTTATATTTTTGGCGGTTAAAAATTCATATTTAATTTACGTTTGTAAAAAATTCTAAAAAATTTTGGAGTGATTTTTACACATTTCAGCATAATTTTATTAAAAAATACAAAAATTTACTTAAAAGTAAGGACCGAAAATAGCGATTGACAATTTTATAGGGACTAACAGTTGAAGGAAAATTTTAGAGGGACTAAAACAAAAAATTGATATATTTATAAGGACCAAAAACATATTTAACCCGTATTTTTTTAAGAGTAAAATGTTTTGTTGCCTTGTAAGTGGATGTTGGTGTAGATTGTCGATCCAATTAAAATTATGATTTATATTTTATTTCTTTCTTTTTTACTTCTTTTGTAGATGTGATTCCACTGCTTCCGAGGAATGCTATGTAGTAAGGGTAATTTATTCACGGGATTTGACGAAACGGAAAAAACACTTGCCATACAAGAGTAAAGTGGTCATATAGAAATGGATTGAGGATAAAACTGTAATAACAAATCTACAACAAGTGGATTCGTTTCTTCTTCACTTTTTCCCTATAATATTGATGGAGTACAATATTTGTATAAGTTGTATAGGCTTATTTGTCTAAAAGTGTTATCCATAAAGTGTAATGTGAACAACTAACAACAAATATTTTTCAAAATACTTTTTGTGATTGCTTAAAACTCATATGAAATCCACCAAATCATGTGGGTCTCATGTAATTTAATGAAACTCATAAAAAAAATTCAGTCAAGACCCCTTTAAACTTTAACCAATAACAAAAAATATGGAGTAAATAGCCAATTACCCCCCTGAAATTGTAAGTTTCGTTAATTACCCCCCTGAAATTAACAAAATTTCAATTACTCCCTTGAAATTGCACAACGTTAATCAATTTACCCCCTCCGTCAGATTCTACTGTTAATCAACATGACGTTTTGCAAATACCCCACTAAAGTTTTGCACTTATGTGCAAAATGCCTACCGAACATGAAAATTTATATGTTTTTTTTCTTATCATTGACTCAAAAGATATTAAAGTAAACAATTAACAGTTAATTTTAATACTTTAAACTCTACAATATTACAATTAACATTTGGATCTTTTATTACAATTCAATATTTTAGATAACAAAAAGCAAAACAATACAATAGTCCATAATCACTTTGTAATATTTTATTAGATATGGAAATCCAAACTCAATAATACTTCGTTTGTGAATACAATGAGCACGTGACAATCAACATAAGCATTATCCTATGGTGCCTAACACTATTTGACAATTTTGATGTGTTTGACACCTATGTTAGAAGTCATAAGTTAGAATTCTAAAAGAAATTTCAATTCAGCATTGTTTTCATAGAAAAAGATGTAGTTCAAAATACTCATTAGAGCTATTCCTGTTATTCCTAATGTATCATCAATAAAAGTAAGTTATTTCTGTTATATTTCTACGTTTGATACCAGTTTCTATCATGATAATTCAGAGAATGCGTCTTAAATAATTTAAATATTAAAGTTAACTGTTAATTATTTGCCTTTAATATCTTTTGAGTCAAATATAAGAAAAAATAAATTTTCAAGTTCGGGGGCATTATGCACATAAGTGCAAAAATTCAGGGGGTATTTACAAAACGTCATGTTGATTAACAGAAGAATTTGACGGGGGGTAAATTGATTAACGTTGTGCAATTTCGGGGGGTAATTGAAATTTTGTTAATTTCAGGGGGTAATTAACGAAACTTACAATTTCATGGGGTAATTGCCTATTTACTCAAAAATATGTGTTAAAATGAGTGTTGCTAAAGCTTCTTAAAAAAATGTGTGTTGTTAAGCTTGCTCTAGGCTTGAATTACCAAATATGATGTTTTAGGTTGGGCGTAACACAATCCTACAAAACCGATTTGTTAGGTGACGATTGTCATCACTTATAAACACATGTTTACAAGTCAATTTTGTAGGATGTTGATTACCCTCAATTATAAACACATGTTCATACTATCTTTTATCCGATATCAGACTCTTTAGTAAAATCATTTGTCATTTCCTTCCAGTTATGTGTCAATGTTGAAACTATGGTCAAGTTTTCGACATTAGTAAAACATCGACTAATTAAAGCTGTCCACCTAGCTATATGTGTGTTAAAAGCAATGCAAAACAAAACATTAGGAAGCAAAACAAAACATTAGAAAGCATTTGCTTCCGTAATGTATGAATAAATAGGTTACACAGCCAGAACTTTTTAAATGAAAATGACCGAAAACGTTTCAGCATCCGATTGGCCAAAATGAAAAAATTCAATATCTGGGAATAATTATTTTATCTCATATAAAGAACTGCAACATTTATTGGTTATTATTGGTTAGAAATTAACTCATCTTTGCATTATGTCCTCATCTTGTTGATCCTATTGTGCTCCTATTAGGAATCTCATTACATTCTGTCGAAAAGATTAAACAGTCCATTAGAAACCACTTGCAAGCACGTGGTGATATTCAGCTTTTGCACTTTATCGTCCCCTTTGAATTTGCCTTTTAATGAAGCCAAAAAGAGCACTGGCCTCAGAAGCTTGTAAGAATATTAGAATTCAATGCATTATATCTTTTGTGGCTACCCATTACTTGTTTAATTAATCTTTTTGGAACCTTGCTCTTTTGTCTACTGTATTGACATTCTTGAATGACATATATACGATTCTTGAATTTGGATTAGACATTAATTGCATCATGAGACATGAGGGGGTTTAAAGGATTAATATATATTGATGAACGACAACTACACAAGTTAGTTAGATATCATATCTTAAATTAAAATCTAAAAGACCTTCGATCAATGTGGGATTTTTTTTATCAATATAGATCATGGCACTTATATCTTGTTTAACATTCTCTTTTTCATCTAATGTAGGACTTTTAAGTGTGAGTTCATTGCATTCATCTGATTATGCTTCCCCTCAAGCAAAGGTTTTCTTTTCATCAATATTACTTGTCCGGTCTGACCATTGTTGTTAGAAAGACTTTCGAGATTGGGAGCTAGTCCCTTTATTAATTGTTCTGGACTGCCCAAAGGCATTGCTTCCAATCTAGGATCCAAGAACTAGGCCCAATCCATTGGGTCCAACTGACACTATTTGCACCCTCCTCTTGCAGGGGAGGTGTGCTCGCAACATATAGAAGCTTAAGACTCTTTTGGAATCATAACACCTTTATCCCCCCTTTTACACCTCACGGTTGACGGTTACAAAACACTACTATCGACTAATAGATATCCACCTTTAATGGTGGATGCCCCTTTCAACTCTATAAAAGAGGAATCAATCCCTCCCTTAACTCTTATTTGTTGACATGCTAACTTGAGCATCACGAAATCTTCTACATGCACCCCTGTCGTTCCAACCACATGGTTGCTCACCAGACAATGTTCTTCTGATCAGTAACCATATGCTTTGATACTATTGTTGGATCATGAGGGTGTTAGCCAGTAAATTTGGCAGGCTCATTTAATATGCTCGACAATTGTTTGACCTTTTACTTTGCATGAATCGAAGAGCTTTCTTATTTTAATTGGAGAATCTCGACGAAGCTCGAAGCCTAAGGCGCACAATCAGAATCTCGACAAAGCAAGGCTGAAAGGGCAGTTTCGCGTCGAAGACAAGCAAAAGGGCGGGAAGCACGATTTCAAGCAAGGAGACGATTTCCTTTTAGTGGAAAACGTGGGACAAGTGGTTGTCCAAGATGGAAGAAGTGTTGATCTTGGAGTTAGTGGTTCGCCGTATAGCTTTTTAGTATAAATAGTAGTTTCCAAGCCGAAAAGTGGGGCGCAAATCATATACAGAATTCTACAACACTCAAACTACCGACGCCTAGGGAAACGAGTTATACAGAATGTATGTAAACTAATTTGTAGACCACCCATTTTATTTTAATGCATTGCATTTTACCTTTTCTTTGAGTTTACGTGCGTAAGCTTACTTTTATCCTGCTTTATTTTAAGCTTTTAATCTCATTTTCAAACATGTCGAGAGATAGTGCCTTTTTATATCAAACATGTCCTGCTCTCTAAGCAACCTGAGTGCATTTCGTGGCCTTTTTTCAAACTCTTTTTCGATAAAAACCTTTGCACAACAGTCTTGAGATTTCTAGTTCGACCTCGCTTGTAATAATCAGAACTAGCCCCTGTTTGCCAAAATCACAGGCAAACAGAGGGGGTTTGAGCGACCATCATATTGGGCTAAGAGCAACTATAAGTACGGAAGTGAGTTGGATACCACATCTTAATCTAAAACTTTTATATATTGGGTATGCGAGTCATCTCATTTTTATGTTGATCAATTGCTTTTCCATTTATTATGTGACTTCTAATTCCCACTTGAGGATGACAATTGAACCCAGACCAGATGGGTATCCGCAAAAACTACCCATAATGGGTAAGGTAAAACTTTGCTTTCATGGGTCCGGGTAATTAACCACAAATTTAAACGGGTATGGTAGAGCTGTCAAAACGGGCCGGTCCGTTTAACCCGATTAATTATAGGACTTGGGCCTTAAATATTGAGCCCGAATTTATTAGGGTTTTTTAGCCCAGCCCTAAAAAGCTCGGTACCTGTTAGGGCTAGCTCGAACGGGCTGTGGGTAGCCCGCATAAAAAAAAATCCTATAAATTATATATATTTTTCAAATAATT
>Ga0315914_1012119_pt1 | contig 10055 bp, 2 predicted proteins | sample MpolenodulesMG_FD_203920 | JGI IMG/M metagenome (GOLD analysis project Ga0315914, IMG submission 203920) | Medicago polymorpha root nodule microbial communities from Los Angeles, California, United States - elongated nodules | ecosystem: Host-associated > Plants > Roots > Nodule | place: USA... | reverse complement strand
GTTTTTTTGCTACGTCCTATTTCTTAAAAGATGTTTGATTGTGTCCTGTCTTGTATTTAGTGAAGGTGACTTTGTTTGTTTTTTGTATTCCCTTTTGATTCACTTGTATAAGTTGTTCTTAGATTGTCTATCCTCTTCATCTTTAACGCTTGTCTTGGTATATATTTACTTGAGTCATTTTGACCTTGTCATATTGTCAATTTGATCACCAATTTATTAAATTATTATGCTAAATTCACAAAGATTCTTTGTTTCTCATGATTATCTTTTAACCAATGATTAAAATACCAATCTAGGGATCGTAAGATGTAGAGTGTAGGTTCTGGTGCTGCAAGAGCAACATCTAAAGGCATGAGTTATAAAGTAGACTTTAGTGACATGGCATGAGAAGATAGATGTGATCATTATTAACAAACATATAGATATATTTTCTTAATAAAAAATTCTTCTTCGAGGAAAAAAAAAGATATCTTGGTTTTCTAAATTTTTTGCTCACAATACCATTATGATGATGTACTATGTTCTTAAACGTGGAACAACATGCTGAGATCCTTTTGGTATGCTATCAAATTTCCTTTTTCCTTTTAATATATCATTACTTATGTTGTTCTTACAGCTTCTAAATCATTTTCCATGAAAGGATCAGATTTGGGATAGGCATCAAACAATTTCACCAACATGGTATTTAGTTCTGGATTAATATCTTAAATTAATAATAATATTCGGGTATTTTTGCGGGTACCCATCGGGTCTGGGTCCAATTGTCATCCCTATTTCACAAAAACATAAGAGGTAGAGATAGAAAATGAATCAAGAGGATATGAGAGAGAGAGAGAGAGAGAGAGCTTGGGGTTGAAGAGATATGAGCTAAAGTGAAGCCTAAGGTAGGGTTCTTGAAGACTAAAGGTAAGGGGGATGGTTTCCTTTTCATCATTAAGCTATAATCTCTTATTTTCAATTATGGGTTTAAGTGCTTTAGTGTTAATTGTGACTTTTGTGATTTTTGAAGGATGAAATTCTTGCTTATACTTCAAGTGTAATTGTGGGTATGATAAACTTCATGAAATTGTTGTGTTATGTGCTTAAAGTTCATAGTTGTTGTTGTTAAATGATTTTGATGATTTTTGCTTATATGAGTGTAAATCATGAATTGGTGAGTGATTGTTGTTGACATATGTTTGAATTCACTTCATGAATGTTTGTTGATGTTTGAATGAATAATGAGAAAATTGTGGGTTTTGGTGAAGAATGAGCATAATGATGATTTTGGTGAAAATTGATGTTATGATTCCATGCTTGTTGTTGTTTTGATTGTCTTTTGATGTATATAAACTAATGTACAAGTTTTGGGGACAAATTTGGGTCAAAGGGGATCAAAATCAGGGTTTTTGGATGAAAATTGGATGAGTTCCCGAGAGGAAACCCAAAATCTGGGTTCCCCTATGCTGGTGAACTCGCTGTAGCGAGTGATTACTTGTTGTAGCGAGTTGCTTAGTACAACAACCCATGATTTTTACGTTCCGGGCACTTCAGGGCCGATCCGGACTTTCCTAAATGATTCTTTTGATGTATTAAATTATTGTCATACTTTCTAAACCTTTGGAAACATCAAATGAATTAGATTGAACTTGGTTTTGTGAATCGAAGCTATAATTTTTGAAAAATGTTCAAGGTTGTTTGTTGTAATCATGATTTATAAAAATGTTTTGGATGGTATTCATGAGCTTTAACATGGTTGGCTTTGAAAAATGGAATTCGTTTGTAAAGTGACAAATCGAGTCGAACTTAGGTAAATTTTGAGATTGATGTGAATTGGCCTATGATGCTTATATGCATATGCTAATGTGGTCATATGTGAGTAGTGTATATGCTTGGTTGAGGTGTTTGAACTTGTTTGACATGTTTTGTTGAATAACTTAGAAATTGATAAAATGATACAAACTTAAGTGAATTTTGGAATCAATTAGAATTGGTCTATGATGCAGATATGTATATGCTACTGCACTCATATGCGAATTGTGTATATACTCGGTTGAGGCATTTGAACTTGGTTACCTTTATTTTAATTAGTGGGATAATCGGAAAGTGCTAGTTTTTATAAACATATACGAACTTTGTCAAATTAATACTTTTTAGTTGGGTAACTCGTAGGAGACTTTGAATTCATGTTAGTATGATAGAATAAGAATGAATCAACGATGATTAGGTGTTTAATATGATGAATATCATAATGTGGATAAATGTTTGTATTTTAGGTGAAATGTGAATTTGAAACTTTATCGTTTCCTTAAGGTGTTAATTGTTGATAATGAACTATGATGATGTTTGATGAAGATTGTGATAATGTTTGATGGTGATTATGATGATGTTTGATGATGATATGTGTATGATTCTTTTGGTGATTTTGACTTGATAATATGATGATGACGCTTGTTTGAATTATGACTTGTTGATTGTGTGGATTGTAAAACTTGATAATGCCTACGGTGTTGATCTATGAAGAAATCTAATTGGAGGTATACTTTTACATTGTTTGGTGATTATATAGTTGGTGTTAGGCGCATTGTCGACTGTTACTTGAAGTCCATGCATCATGGTCATATTGAGTCATATGAGAAATGTAAAAGGAGGTGTACTTTTACATAGGTGAAATACGTAGGAGGAGGTGTACTCTTATGTGAGTGTGGGTTCAAACGGTAAAATTATCTCTGGAATCCTATGGTACCAAATGCATTTGATATTTGGTGAAATTGTGTCATATTTGAGTATGTGATTTGGTGATTAAGTGCATTGGTGAAACATGGTGAATTATGTGAATTGTGATCGGTGAATTATATGAATTTGGTGATTTATATGATCAGTGAATAATGTGAATTGTGTACAAATGTGAACATGATAATGTTGGTTATTCTTGATGATGCTTATACACTTGATGAATCTATTTGATGATAATGATTTTGGTAATAGTAGTGAGGTGAGAATTATATATATATGATTTGGTGATTCTTTTGATAATGATGATTTCTTTGCCTACACTTTGAAAAGATGAATTGTTTGTGCTGAGTTGATTAGGCAAGAGTCAATGCGATTTATATGATTGATGTGAATTAGATAAATTGTATGCATTAGAAAAAGTATGTGCTTTTTGCAAAATGAGTGAAGTTGCATGTATGCTTATACTTCCTAAATGATAAATTTGGTGAAGTTTAATGATTGAGCTAGATAGGGAATGAGGTAAGAAATTCTTATATTGATTGATGTTGTTAAGTGATGTACTTTGTTGATGATTTGATTAAAGAATGAATATGTTTTATGTGCTATGATAGAAGTATGATAACATGGTTGGTATCTAATTGAAGATAATATTCATGTGGTGTTAGTATTCTAGGAATGTTGAGTATGTATATGTGTTATGCATGGAATCCTTGAATACTTATGTTTGATTATACTTTCATTATGAAATGTGAACTAACCCCAGTGGTCATTCGATTGGCTGCCTACCTTATTTGTATGGATGGGTAGACGGTGTGCATGAGTAGTTTTGCTTTTCTTGGTGAGTTGTTGGAGGCTAGCTTTGGAGCTACCTCGTGTTTTGTTTTTAGAGTCTTAGTGTGTCGGCTCTGATTAGGGTGTATATCTGTTTATGTCTTATGACTTGTTGAGATTTTTGTCACTCAGTGTGTGGAGATGAGATTTTATATTTGGTGATGTAGTATGATTATGTTACATGACTATTTTGGAGATTTGATGTAGCTGTTGTTGAGATTTGATGATATTATATTCCGCTACAATGTTTTGAGAAAATTATTTATGCACGTGTGAACTTATAGAAGAAGTAGCATCTAAATCCTTTGTATAACTTGTATTATTTGCGTAATTTATCTCTTTAAGGGTTTAGGATGTTACATGGGGCCTTACTCTCTCAGTTGATTTAGGTCTATCCCTCCAATGTTAAGTTGCAACTGTTGGCACACGGTGATCCTTATGTGTGGGGTCTTACTCCGTCAAAGGTATTGAAACATATACTTAACTTGGCATTCCTAAATTTCTAAAGGTATGATGGCCAGTGTTCCTAAAGGTTCTCCCATCTATGAATCTTAGGTATCTCATAGCACATTCTCCATATCGGTAGTTCTACAAATGGACAACTCTATCAGCGTCTACCTTACCAAGGGTCGAAGATAATATTTATACTAGGTTTTATTTATCCTTAGAGTCACTTGTTTCCTTAATTAATAACTAGTTACATCCTAGGTTCAACAAATTTTACTCAATATTAGTAATGACACCTCCTAAATACTTACTACTAGGGTCAACTTTCTTTCGGTATATTTCACTAGTTACTAACCAATTAGTTCCAATATAGGCAGATATAAATATCAAGATATAAGCATCAACATTAGGCTCTGTCACAACCTAAGTACCTAAACTAGGGTTGCGCTCCTTTGAAATAAGCTAAACCTAATAAAACTTAATTTCGAACAAAAATAACTAAATAAACGATATTAAATTAAATAATTATCCAACAAAAAAATTAGAGGTTCATCTTAGATCCCTAGTCTTTAAATATCTAGTTCTTCTGAACAAAAAGAGAAGATTGAACTCCTCCTGAAGCTCCTAGAATCGCCCTCCTCTTGAACTGCTCTAGTTCTGAACAAGAAATTATGAATGAGGAAGGCGGTATTTATAGCGAAAGTTTCCACCTGACTTGGGCTAAAATCATGGGCTTTTAGGGACGAAAAAGTCACAAAAAATTACTTTTTTCGCAAGTCACTAGGCGCCAACCGTCCTAAACCATGCGCCAGGCACATGTGCCTACCGGGTCTAGGCGCTTGGCGCCCCCTAGCATGCGCCTGGGCGTTTTCTGCAACCTTCTGGGCGGCTAGCACCCCATCATGTGCGCCTGGGCGCTTCTGAGTGTGTTCTGGTGCTGAAATGTATGTTTTCTTCGCATTTTTAGGTGTTTGCTTCAATGTAAGATGACTTGGAACTTGGGAACATAATTCTTCACTCTGTAAAGTCCTCTGAGCCCTATTGAATCTTGATTCTTCATCTTCCCAAGTACCACACAAATCTTCAGATGTCTTGCTTTGTCTGATTTGCATGATTTCTTCGTGAATTACATCAAGAACACCTTAAAATTGCTATGTTTTAGGAAGAATAGAATTACAAACTCAAATATAGAAAACAATACAAATGTCCCGAAATCATTGGCAATTGATTTGATACTCATCTGTTTTGATGGTAAAACCTACTGAAAATAACCGAAAAACATGCTAAGAATAACGTCGGATGACTTGTCATCACCATGTTACGTTTAGCCATCTGGTAACGTCTTCCAAAGTTTCATCACTCTTATCCAAGAGAAACGACTTTGGGGCTACTGTTTTGGACCGAGAAAACGGTCCAAGGCCCGTGTTCAATAGGCCCAATCAAATAGGGATAATTTTACATTTGGGTCAACTACTACTTTTACGCGCCCTCCTCGCGAGGGAGGTGCTTGAAGAACCTTGTAAGACCAATTCAAACCAAATAGTAATGTCTCCCCCACATACTTTTAATCTCGTTTGACGGTTACGATTCCCACAAATCTGCAACTGTCGAGCGCCACGATGTGTCCCTACAACGGCTCTTTCACCTTTCATTTATATAAGGGGACTTCTGACTGTCCCAAAGGTACTATTTGATTCAACCATAAAATTCTCCTTCTTCTTCTCTTACTAACTTGAGAGTCGGAATGTTGGCAAGTCCCTGTCCCTCCTGAGCTTACAAATGCCTTGAATAACTGTACCGAACGTCATTCATCTGATCACGTATGATCAGGGCCGGCCCAATAGATTAAGAGGCCTAAAGCAAAAAATTTAATGTATGCTTTAAAATTATTATTTTTTTAATAGAATATTTATATAAAATCAATTTTGTGGAGACCAAAGTTTGAAATCATGATCAAGAGTAATCAAAACCATTTTGGTAATCAGTTAAGTTATGCAAATGTGTGTAGTTTATCTGTCATATAATATACTTATAACCAAATTAATTTTTTTAGAGGCCTTTTTTTTTTTCATCCAAAATTTTGAGGTCTAAAGTCCTTGTTTAGGTTTCTTTGACCCTTAGGCCGACCCTGCGTATGATAGTAAAAAAATATAGATAACATACGAGAAAAATATAGGTGTTAAATCAGCGTCAATTGCGGCATTTCACTGACAGAGAAACATTAATTTGAAACTGATCTGTAATAAGAAAAACCAAACATTATCATCAAGAAAATGTATCTATATGGTACATCTTTAGTAAAGTATAAAACAAAAGTCGTGCAATTAATAGAAAAACCATCATTGTTCACGTACAAGAGTAATTCTTTACATGCTTTTGACAAATATCTCCAGAATTCAAACAATAATGTTCGTACAAACTGGGAAAAGACACATGCAAAACAACTAATTTTTTTATTGATGTGTTAGTAGTCAATAAATTTGTAAGCATACGTCCTAAAAAAAAATCTACAATTAGAGAGTCCACCGTGAAAAACGAAAAAAAAAAAGTGAAAAAGAATAGGAAAAAAAATGTTGAAAATCTCGACGGTCTGTAGAGGATTATTGCATTTATTAAAGACAAATACATAAGTGGCATAAGTCTCTTTCAGTTTATTTTAAGGGTGATGCTAACTATTCTTCCTAATTCCTAAATCATTTGTTATTAAGAAAAAGAAAGAAAAAAAAAAAAATTTGTATTGAAAAGAGTATTTTTTTACACTTTTAAAAGGTTGATTAGACTAGCTAGAGTTGGTAGCTCAAATGATTTGAATTAAAAGTTGAGTAGTTCAATTGATTCGAACCAAGAGTTAAGGAGTTCGAGGTACTTGGTTCAAACCAGGATAAACGAGTAAATATTGTTATAACAACGAATTATTAACTTTGTCAATTGTCATTAAAAAAAAGATTGACTACACAAATTTTATGACATTTTGCTATATTTGATTCGTAACGAGCACATCACATATATCTGTTAGCATTTTCTATATTTTATTCAGCACATGACTTCATCCATTCATCTGGAACTCTCACCCTCAACAGATGCTTTTATGCATATACTTGAACCACTCTTTGCTCACAAAATCAACGGAACACACAGTTTGTCCATGATATTGTCATGAAGACTTTCAATACAAGAATCAATCACTTTTTAGTCAAACCATCAGCTGTGATACCACAGTTGAATCACGAGGAGAACTTAAAGTATCAATAGATAAAGACTCGTATTTTATTCCAACGTGAAACTCGTTACTCACATGGTTGACAACAAATCGACAGAAAATGTTCACTACTAGAAAAAGAAAAAAATGTGAAGGAAATTAGTCACATGAAAAATGAAATACCTCACAAATTTATTTCACGTTTTCCCTCTCGAAATTTTCCTTGCTAATTTTTTTAGTAGTAGTTCTAGATTCATTAATTTTTATTTTTTTTGGATAACATAGAGACTTTAATTAAGCAACTCTCAATTTTGTTGTATTAACACATTTGATGTTTGAATGATAATTGTTGGAAATATGGGTATATTTTTAATGGAAATTTGAGTACATCGAAAGAATGAATCATCCATTTTACAAGTACCGTAAATTATAAAACAGTAAATATTAGAAGTGATAATTTATTTATTTTTTGATAGTGTAAATTAATATGGATAACTTTTTATTTGATAGGATAATATAAGGGAGGTTAATAACTCTCACAAAATAGAGAGTCTGTATCCTTCAAAAAAAATTGAGTCTGTAAATTTCCGCAAAATAAACCAGCTTAATATAATCGCGACATCAAGGTCATTTCAAAACTTAAAAAAAATCTCGCACTCCATTCTATTGAGATTATAAACCGCAGAAGATAAACACCGCCACATAAATGTTTAAAAACCTAAGCAAAATGCACATATGATTTCTAAGCCCATGAAAAGGTTATGTATGTGTGTGACTTTAAAAGTGATCATAATAAAAATCAAGCATTTTTAATGTTGTAACTATTATTACTAATTGACAATATAAAAACACTTTAAACTGACGGTGTATATAAATTCAAATTCAATGAATAATCATGTCATGAAATTTTCAACTACATATTGCATGAATATAGTTCAGTTGGTAAAGATATTGTATTTTAGCAGAGATCAATGTCCGAACCACCAACTCTTCATTTATTTACTTTAAGGGAGAAATCTTAGTAAGAAACTACTTGACAAAAAAAATTCAACTACATACTATTCTCATTTCATGATTTTAGTTCTCGTGGGAAAAAAATTGTTAGAAATAAGAGTAAATAGGAAAATACCCCTGAAATTATAAAATCTTACCATTATCCCCTAAAATTTGAGATAACTAGCTATAAATATCCGCAACACTACCAAGTAGGTATTAGTTCAATCAAAACAAAGTATCTTAAGCCTTCATCCTATAGCTTCCATGGTGTCCATATTTCCAACGCTTCAGGTCATGAAGTGTGTACTCTTTTGTCTACTCATAACTAACCCTTCTTCTTCAATTGTTGGTTTTTCCCTAACAATTGCATCTACTTCTTCCACTTTACAAAGTAGAGAAACAAGTGCTTTGTTGAAGTGGAAAGCAAGTCTTGATAACCAAAGTCAAGCTTCGCTATCTTCATGGAGTGGCAAAAATTCATGCAACTGGTTGGGAATTACGTGTGATGAAAATTCCTTGTCTGTCTCTAATGTAAATCTCACAAATATGAAATTGAAAGGTACACTCGAAAATCTTAACTTCTCATCACTTCCAAACATTCTCACTCTTGATCTTAGTGTCAACTTCTTGAATGGAAGTATTCCTCCACTTAGTGAGATGTTGTCCAAACTATCCTATCTTGATGTCAGTCACAATAATTTCTCGGGAACAATACCATATGAAATAACACATTTGACCAATCTTCAATATTTATATTTGAATGATAATGTTCTTAATGGTACAATTCCTAAAGAAATAGGTGCGTTATGGAATTTGAGAGAACTTCACATCTCATTTTCACATCTAACAGGAAATATCCCAATTTCAATAGGGAACTTATCCTTCTTGACAGAACTGTATCTTGAAGGCAACAAACTTTCTGGATCTATTCCTCAAGAAATTGGGAAGTTGTTGAACATAAAAATTCTATTTCTTAATCAAAATAACCTTTCTGGATCCATTCCTCAAGAAATAGGAAAATTAATAAACATACAATATCTAAATCTTCATGACAATAGTCTTTCTGGATATATTCCTAGAGAAATTGGCAAGTTATTGAACTTAGAATTTCTATATCTTCATGTCAATTATCTCTCTGGTAATATCCCACCTACAATTGGAAACTTGAGCCATTTACAAGATCTTCTCTTTCATAGAAACCACCTCAGTGGGACAATTCCTACGGAATTGAATATGCTTGCTAATTTGAAATTATTGGAATTGCAAGATAACAATTTCATTGGTGAATTGCCTCCTAACATTTGCCAAGGTGGAAACTTAGACGACATTAGTGCTTCAAATAACCATTTTACAGGGAAAGTTTCAAAGAGTTTGAAGAATTGTTCTAGTCTTACTAGACTCTGGCTTGACAATAACCATTTTAATGGAAATATATTCGATGATTTTGGTGTCTACCCAAATTTGAGGTTCATGGCATTGAACAACAACAATTTTTATGGTCACCTTTCCGCAAATTGGGGAAAGTTTCATAACCTGGAGCAATTTAACATGTCCAAAAATAATATATCAGGTTGTATACCACCCGGACTCGGTGAAGCAACAAACTTATATTCAATTGACTTATCTTCAAACCATCTCACAGGAAAAATTCCAAAGGAGTTGGGCAATTTGACTAAGTTGGGGAGACTCTTTTTAAGCAACAACCATCTTTCTGGCAATGTTCCTACACAAATAGCATCGTTAAAAGAACTTGAAATCTTAGATGTTGCAGAAAATAATCTAAATGGCTTCATCAGAACAGAACTTGTCATTTTGCCTAATTTATGGAACTTAAATTTGAGCCAAAACAAATTCAGAGGAAATATTC
>Ga0315914_1012118_pt1 | contig 10055 bp, 6 predicted proteins | sample MpolenodulesMG_FD_203920 | JGI IMG/M metagenome (GOLD analysis project Ga0315914, IMG submission 203920) | Medicago polymorpha root nodule microbial communities from Los Angeles, California, United States - elongated nodules | ecosystem: Host-associated > Plants > Roots > Nodule | place: USA... | reverse complement strand
AATCATATATAAAATAATATTTACAAGTTTGCCACCTTGTTTTTATTTCATATTTGACCCCATTTATTCTTAAAATCAGGTTTTGAAAATTACTCACAAAAACAAAATTTACAATATATTTACAAAACTGCCACCTTATTTATATTTCACACCTTTTCTTAATAAAATAGGTATAATACACATAATTCTTATGTCAATTTTGCACTAGTGTTTATCCATGATTTGTGAGATGTGATCATCAGTCTATCCATATAATAGTCTCTATGCTTTAATGATATCCCACTTCTCAATAAAGCTTGACTACAGATACTTTAAGAATAGTTTCCTTATGTTTAATGGGGTCTCACAATTAAGTTATACTTAATGTTCCATTAAACAGACTAACTATTCTAGAGACTTTATTATTTTGAAACAAAACAAAATCAATAAAGAAATGACTTATTATTTATATATTCACAATATATATTTATATCAATATCATGATACAAAGCCAAACCCAATGGGGGGTTGTTTATACTTCCAGTGAGTGTTGGACTGAATGGGGGGTGTGTACCTGCATACACTCTAACGCTCAAGTCAGTAAAGTTTCAGAATGGGGGTTTGAGGGTGTGAGAAATTCTACCTTGGAGGCTGTGAGGAGCCTCCTATTTATAGAGGTAGGTGAATGCAGAGCCGTTGTAAGGCACACGTGTGACCGGTAGTTACGAAATCAGCAGAAGTGTAACCGCCAATGAGATATTCGCGGGAACGTGGGTAAAGAGACGGTACTGCTCGTTTGAACATGTCTCAGTTGCTCTGAGCCCCCCCCCCCCCCCCCCCCCCTCCCTCGAGGGGAAGGGGTGTGTTGCGAGTAATTTGTCAAATGCAGCATTTGGGCTTGATTTGTTATTGGGCCTAAGAGATTAAGCTCAGGTCTTTGACCGGTCCAGAACAGTAGCCCCCCAAGTCGTTGCTCTGGTTTAAAAGTGATGACTTAAGCCATGGCGAGGGAGATGACCGCGGAGGTCATAGATGTGTTTTGAGATGTACTCATGATGAAACTGGGAAGTTTCCTTAGAGAAAGGTCGATTGAAATTTGACATGGGCTATCTTCTTACTCGGTGCAAGCGAGCATACCGTGGGACCTTGACATTTGTGGTTTCTTTTTTATTGGGGTCAAAGACGAAACATATATGGACATGTGCTCGTTGTCCCTTTTTACTTGTTCGCCACGCTGTGCTGAGGTTGCCCTGCGTGGGAGGTATGCCCGACCTTTCTGAGTTTGCCCATATTGGTCAGAATTGAGAAAGATTCCCTCACCCACGGCTTTACCAGAAAATATACATTTTTTGGTGCATGTGTTGTTGTTGTGTTACATATTGAGTAAACAAGAAATTGATAGAAAATGAGAGAAAGTAAGAGAAACCATGGTGAAGAATAAGAGAAAATCACGTTGACTTATAAAAGAAGTTATTACATACTTTTATAGTTTGTTAGTAAAGGTTCACTCTATACTATTGTGATCTAACTTCAGTTTAACATAACTAACTCTAAAACACTCTAAGCTACAATATCTTGTGGCACAAGTAACTAGAGTGTATCATGTTCTTCTTCTTCTTTGTTGTCCAATAAGTTAGCTTCAATTTCTTCTGTATTATGTTTTAACACCCTTTCATAAGGTGGACCATGATAAATGTTTATTCCAAGCTTGGAAATGAATATATTGAATTTGGGAGGAGCTAGAGCCTTTGTCAGAAAATCAGCTAGTTGTTCATGTGTTGAAATAGATTTTGGTTCGCTTCGGTTTGGTTTGTAGGAAACAAAACGATTAACCGAACCTTTGGTTCAATTCCTCCCAAACAACAAACAGTTCAGTTCAATTTTCTGAACCATTAGAATGATTTGGTTTGATTCAGTTTAATTTTCTTCTACAACCAAACCATACCCACCCCTAGCAGTAATGATGAAAAATGAAAATATAATCGCTTAGAATCCCACTCCAGCAGAAATACAAACTACATTATGCACACCATATTGTAAGTCAATATTTTGCTCAATACTAATTGGCAAGACAAGTAAACAACAATACAATAATCTTCAAAGTGATTTTGAGACAATTTAGCCACAATAAAAATATTCAAAACGAAATTTTAACCAAAATGACATGCACCGACATTGTTCAATGACTGAGAAATTGTGCCGGCATTGACCCCCTCTTACGATCGAAGAGGGGCATCACATCCAACTTGTCCAAATTGAGAAAAACTAATAGCTGAAATGCATTTTTATACACTATTTTCATTTTTATGAAGTTTTAATTTCCTATTTTAAAATTTAGTTTTTTGATCCCTAATTCAATTTCTTCTAACTCTTGATCTCATCCCGTATCGAGGTCAAGTTTGATGACGTATCCAAATTATTAATGATGTGGTAGAGGACATGTGGACATATTGAATTAGTGACTTGTCCACATGTGAGATATCACATCATTAATAATTTGGACACGTGATCAAAGTTAACTCTAAAATGGAATGACGATCAAAAGTTAAAAAAAAATATGAAAAAGGAGATTACTAAGATTAATTTAAAAATAGAGATAAAAAAAATCAATTAAAAATAAAAATAGGGTATCAAAACAATAGACAACTTTAATGCTCAAAAATGAAAATAGGCATTTTTCGTCATTTATATTTTTTTTATTTAATCTTTTATGTTATAAATTATCAATATTGTATCCTTTTTTTATGAGTTTTTTTTAATAAAATCTAAGTTCTAAGCTTTTTATGATCAAGGTTTTAGTTTGCTTATGAGTTTGATGATTTTTTTTATTTTTGTTTTGAGTTTTTGAGTAAATTTATAAAATAAAAAAGATAACGATGTTGACATTTTACTTTAGATTAAAGGACGAGTTGTGTATTTTTGCTAAAAAGAAAAGGTAAAATCTAAAACCTAAGATGTAGAGAAAGCGAACGTAAGAGAACGAAGGAAAAAGAAAGACCATGGACATGGAGGTCGCTTGATCTTTGACGGTGGTGGTGCGCGGCTAAACGAGGAGGATCGCCAGTTTAAGTGGTGGATATTTTTGTTAATTGATGTGGTGTTTGAAAGGAACAAGTGTTATTCTTTTTGCTGCTCTTCTTCTCTACCCTTCCGTGCCTCTCCTATTTTTATATATCAGTAGAAGTCTAGAGTTTATGCCACTTTTTATGAAGAAAATGCCAACTAATTGTGTACTGAGAGCAAAAAATGAGTTTTTGTATGAAGTGTTTGTTTGGTTGCGAGCAACACATGTGACAGGCATGATTTTCTAGGGTAATAAGTGAGACGTGAGAGAAATTATGAGTAAAACGGTACAAAAATAGAATGCACATACATACTCACAAACAAGCATCCAATGTCATGAGTCATATGCCTATTCAATTCAAAAGAAGGACAAATGAGATGAGAATGAGTATTGCTGCTAATCAAAAGGTTATTGTGATAGCTCCGATCCATAGTGGACACGTGTCAATGGAAGGACTAATTTGAGACCCGTTAATTGCTTGGTCGCTAATTATAAATATTATTATTATTTCATCTATTTCAAAATAAGTGTTACTTGGACATTCAGTCGGTGTTGTTTTTGGATTTCCAAACTGTTTATGAGTGTTTGTTTGGTTGCGAGCAGAAGACATGTGATAGGCATGATTTTCTTGGGTGAGAAATGAGACGTAAGGGAAAGTATGAGAAAAACGGTTCAAAAATAGAATGCACATACTCACAAACAAGTCTCCAATGTCATGAGTCATGTGCCTATTCAAATTCAAAAGAAGGACAAATGAGAAGAGAATGAGTTTTGCTAATCAAAGGGTTATTGTGATAGCTCCAATCCACAATGGACATGTGTCAATGAAAGGACTAATTTGAGACCCTTAATTCCTCGGTCGCTAATTATAAATATTATTAATATTTTATCTATTTTAAAATAAGTGTTACTTGGACATTAAGTCAGGTGCGGGTCCAAAACCTCAACCTAAACTAAACTACATATGCTATCACAAGGTCCAATTTCGTCTGCTTTACAAAATCAGTTTAATAATCTGGTGGTTTGTATGGCACGCAACAGGAACATCGCTTGATAAAAAGTCGGGATTAAAAAATTTGATAAATTATATCAACTATCTTAATTATTACTATGTACTACTAAGTTCAATAATACCATACACAAATTAACTTGGGATGGCTCATAATATTCTCATAATTCAGATTACACATAACCAATCAACCAGGTCATAGATAGAACTTCAAAGTTCAAACATGACAAATTTCGCACATACACAGCTTTCAATAGTCATAGCAATCTGTTCAAATAAACCAAAGGAATAGGAAGCAATAATGCAGGTAATTTTACACAAATATTTCCTTGATTCCAACAGACACAGCCAAATGTACTCACACACGGTGATTTCCAGATAGGGTCTGTTACTCCTTCTAGAGTGTCAAATTGCTCCGACAGACCAAAATGAATGGACAGCATGGTGCCTTTTCCGGGCCAACAGTCAATAATCTAGAGCATCACATTGATCCAACCAAATGTACTCACACGGTGATTTCCAGATAGGGTCTGTTACTCCTTCAGTGTATCCGATTCCACATAACATCTAGCATTACTCGTGTCCCATTTCAAAATAATTTGCTGATATTACTTTTTTTCCAGAGGGGATGATGAAGGGGAGTAAGGTCACAGATATCTTGAGATTCAAGTTCCAGTAAATTTGCAATTGTGTTTAAATGTATATAACTAGTCCATCAAGTTTAGCTGATATTGACAAATGTACACATAAAAATGGTAAGTTTACACAAAAATGCAAATTCTTTTCCTTGATTACTCACAGTATATATAGACATAATGAACAGCTTTTCAGAAGATTCACAAGCCTTGTACTGATATGAAAAAACAAATAAATGAATCAACAAATGACACTATATGTTGTTCTTGATGGAACCTGGAAGACATGCACCTGATGTATTGTTAAAAAATCTTGTACTTCTTGCAATAAAGATCATCCACAATCACTTATCTGAAGTTGTATTTGAGCTGAGTTGCACAATTTGTATTGAACTAGCTCACAAGTAGAACAACAGCTCGAGTTTAACAAGTACCATCATATATACAAGCAACACAACATAAACGTGGACATCTTCATGCTCCAATTTATCAAAACACCACTGCATATTTTTTTTTTTTTTTTTTTTTGAAAGAACAGCACTGCATATTGAACACCAAAGAAAGCCAGCAAGGATCTGATGCCAAGACGAGTATGAAAGTATGGAACTTAGGGATGAGGGAGATGATTTCTTAAATTGAACAGAACTCAATGGAGATTTACTTGAACAATTCAAACTATGTTGTTGAATGTGCCAATGTCCTTTGATTAACCCTTACGCAACTCGCATGTCCTCGCTTGTGATAAAAAATCATTGAATCGACTGCGTAATAAAAGCCAACTCATGAAAAAGCACTGAGAAATTCTGATTTTCATGGAAGGTATCATTGCATATCCAATATAAAATCAGATTAATATTTGAATGAATCCAAGAAAAGTCCCAATGTAAGGCCAGCTTTCCAATAATTAAACACTGATATTAGGCTTTTGGTAAATAAAGGAAGGGAAGCACTGTACATGAGAGCACCAATGCCTTCCACAACAACAACAGCTAAGGCAGCAGATAGAATATCCCAATCACCAGTTTGTCCAATAACAGTGGAAAAGGCAGTTGCACAATAAAATCCAACCAAGAAGAAAAGAAGCTTCATTGGAAGATTTTTCTTTATCTTCTGAATTTTAGAACCTAACGTGGTCTGAAATTCTTGAATCACTCTAATTATACGTGTCCTTCCATTAGTTCCGTTTGAAGTTGAAGGTCCGAAGCTGCTGTCGTTTATGCTGCTTCTCACTGACCAAGTCATCCTCCTGAAGTGGAATAAAAGGACTTGTTATCCCAAGAAATGTTCAAACTTGCAATATGAAATTCTATTCATAAAATTGACTTATGATATTCATGCGTAAGAGTGTTGATTGCAATGTTATCAATAGAGGAGTACCAAAAGTTTGTTATGGGAAAGAGCAGATAGCATTGAGGTCAAATAGAAGGTGAAATAAGGCAATTATATATATATATATATATATATATATAAGTCATGTTGCATACACATATAAAAGGGAATGGAGGAAAAGTATAGCTTACATACTGAAATATTTAGGTATTATAGCGAATACAAGAGTAATACTTAATGAATCTTCAGTTTTCTATCTTAAAAATAGGTAATATTTGGCGCATAAGCAAACTCGTCAATATTAATAAAAAAATCCTAAAAATTTAATTTTTTCCATTATTGTCGCTACATTTGGTAGCAGAAGTTCGAATAGCGGCCGTTACTGCCCTAATAGCAAAATAAGGACAGTGTCGCGGTTTTTATAGCAGAATCAGCAAAATCCGCTATGCTATAATGATAATATCACGGCCATTTGACAACACTCGCTGAGTGTTTCAAACAGCATGAATACAGGTGAAAAACACATGAACGTGTTCATAATTATATCCTTAAATATAACTGTAAAATATCAACCTTTCTGAATCATTTAACAATGCTAATCTAAGGGTATGTTTGTTTCGGCTTTAAGAAAAATAGATTTTGTGTTAAAAGAATCTAGAGATTTTTTTTGAGATTTTAAAAAAAATCTGAAGTTATTTTTCTTTGCTTACTATCCATAAAAATCCATTTTTTTAAAAAAAATGAGTTTAAACTTGTACATGTGTTACCTCCTTGTTTTTGAAAAAAAATAGATTTTGAGAAAAGCTAATCCTAATAGCTTTTCATTTTAGGGTCAAAATAGATTTTTTTGATAAAATGATTTTTCTAAAAATCCTAAACAAACACTTAGAAATGACAAAAGTGATTTTTTTAAGAAAAAAAATAGATTTTTTTTGAAAAAAATCTTAAACAATCGCACCCTAAACCTACCCTTTTAGAATACAATCTTTTGAAACACAAACATGACATTGCTTTACATCAAATTGAATTTATCAAGATTTTTGTAATCAAACACGCTACATCCATCATGTGAACATAACTTCCAGGATATTGAAGATGCTCTTGTCTGGTATTGTCAATCGCGGATTTGTTCAAATTCCTCGACACTACCATGCTATATTGCCGTTGTAGCCGCTATCTGACCACACTTTTTACTAATAGCGTATCGTAGAACAATAGATATCTGTTTTGGTGCTTAAAGGCCTAAACAAAACCCTTTGTTAATAATTTAATTACTTAATTACACCTAGCCAATAAAACACTAGTATAGAACTATCAAACATCTAACAATGAAGACAAAACCCACTTGATTTGGCTTGAGACCTTGGAGTATGCTCTTCTCAAGGTCTCAGGTTTGATCCCCCCCGATAACAATTTTGGTGGGCTAGTCTATATAGAGCTTTGCTCTAACTTTAAATGGGGTCCCTGCAAGTGGACTGTGGGATTGGACCCCTCAGATCCGTCGGTCCTTGAGCCTGATACCAAGTTTAAAAAAATAATACGAATATATCACACAACCTACATCTCAAGTTTCATATATGAGCTGATTTGCTACAGAACTTCCAACTATGCAGTAAATACTGAAATCCATGTCATTATATGTCTTAGGTCTTATGAAGATTAGATTATCATAAGCATAAACTGCTACTCACTTACTTGAAACCAACCATTAAACAAGGCCGAGCAAAATGAAAGGAGAAGCATGGAGATAGCTTCTCGCCAAATGCGGTTTTGTAAAAGAATGCAGCAAGACCAACTTCAGAAACTCTCGAACTGATATAATCAAGAGATGTAACTTTGGCACTTGTCATACAATTGGATAACATCGTACTGGTCGTAACTCGGAAACAGCATGCAGAGTCTTCGCTCCTGTAGATGATGCAAATGTAAGAAACATCAATAGGCACAATACTCCTTGATGCAAAGAACGACGGCACTTGGAACCTTGAATAATTAAAATGCTCCAAATGAACTATCATTATATGGTATACAATTAATGGAACCATTATAAAACTAGGAATTACCCTTCATGTGAACTTCTAACTTAAAAAAGTTGCATGGAAAGATAGACACAAAAACTATGCAGGGCTTCGCAAATTTTGTTAGGGATTCACCTGTTTGGTATTTGTGAATGTTCATTTCTGATTATTTACGAAGAAATATTGTTTTGAAAAATGTTCTATGAAAAAACTCCCTTATATGGCTGAAGCTTTATATTTTAGGTGAATCCACATGTCTCCTCCCGTTGGAGGCAATATTGTTGAAGGAGTTATAGGACACTAAATTGGTGTCGCTTCTACATGGGTTCAAAGTTCGATCATAGCTCGCCACGTTGAGGGGACTATAGCCATCTTTTAGACTCAACTACCATCGGTAGCAGATGCTCCATATTGCACCACGACCAGGTTATCCTCTCTAAGAAAGCTACATGATATTTTTTTTGAAAACATTTTGTCAAGTAGCAGCTAAAACAGTGATATAGCACTAAGTATAGGATAATTTGAACAAATTGTTGCTGTTCTGCTGTACGCTATTTGGTACAAATTGTTGTCAAACAGAGGCGTTATAGCACTGTAGCGTAGCGGAATCCAAACAAACCGTTATTTTCCACAATTGACAAGAACAACAACCAAGTCTTATCCCACTAAGTGGGGTCGGCTATATGAACCAAACAAAGACATAACGTTCTATCAAAGACCATATTTCTTTCTAACTCATTAACATCTAGATCTTTTTTAATAGTTTCTCTTATAGTTTTTCTAGGTCTTCCTCTACCTCTAGTGATTTGACTCCCCTCCATCTGATCTACTCTCCTTACTACAGAATTCGCATGTCTTCTCTCTACATGCCGAAACCACCTAAGCCTATTTCATGTCGTAGAGATTCGACAAAGTTTTGCGTTGGCTATCGACAGCCTAACACAACCCTTGCCTTTTAATTTCCGCAATTGACAACATTGTTTGAAAATTAGCCGAGTGAAGCACACCTTTGTAATTATCCTCATTGATAAATTAGCTGAGTGAAACAACAAGCATAACATAACAACTAACTCAATTTCAACCAAACAATTCCTTTGAATGTGTCATCCCCATTGATAGATTATTATGACATATGATTTCAATGTAAACATTTGGTCATTGTTATATTCATAGTACACCTATGATAGATAGAACTAAATAAACAAAACATAAAAAACCAATCTGGGTTTTGTCAGTTATCAATTAAAATAACATATAAAAATACCCAGATGAAAAAAAACCGAAATTTAAAATGAAATGAAACAGAAATCTATGAAACAAGTTGAAAACAGAAAAGGGGTGTTTCTGAAACATAAAGTTAAAGGCTTTGAAAAGTGAAGATAAAAGAAAATAAACTTACTGTGTATTAGAGTTAAGTTCGAGGGAGAAGGGGTTGTTTTTGTACTTGTTGTTTCAACGAAACGTTGGTTTGAGTTGGAGGCTTGTTATCATTTCCGAAGAAAAACATAGTCATATGTTTCAGAAGTGTTATGTTGAACTTGAATGTTGATGCGGTGTGGGTTAGGTGTGTCCCCCATTTGCCCTTTCTCTCTGGTCTTTTTCTTTTTGTTTTTTTTTTTACCGAGTTTAAATTAAATCTCAGACTTTCCATATATATTATGCATTGTTCTTATCAATTGATTTAAACTCACGAAGACTTGTGTTTACCATGGTGGATTCTAGGGTGAGGGTTCTACCAAATCCCTCACCGGTGAACCACTTTGAATAACAATTAGGAGCCACTTGATTAATTGAGTGTACGAGTCTAATTATACATTTTATTCGGTGGATCGGATCACACATCTTTTTTAACTTCTCTTTTATCTGCTTATTAAAAGAAAGAAAAAAAATTCCTCTCTCCCAAACCTCCATACCCACGGTCACACATCCCTTCCCTCCTCCCTGATGTTTCTTGCTTGGGTTTCATTGCATCATGCCTCTTTTGATTTTTCTTGTTTCTATCCTTCAATTCTTTGTTCAAA
>Ga0315914_1012117_pt1 | contig 10056 bp, 6 predicted proteins | sample MpolenodulesMG_FD_203920 | JGI IMG/M metagenome (GOLD analysis project Ga0315914, IMG submission 203920) | Medicago polymorpha root nodule microbial communities from Los Angeles, California, United States - elongated nodules | ecosystem: Host-associated > Plants > Roots > Nodule | place: USA... | reverse complement strand
TTAAACTCATTTAGTATAAGTTAAAAAAGAGATTTTGACATCTTAAATATTCACTAACTTTAATATTAATTGTTCGAGATTTTACATAATAAAAATCGCATATTTTTTTAAAATGACATATTTCAAAAATGATTTTAATGAAAAGCTATTTGAAATAGCATATTTTTTTTAGACATTTTTCAAAACTTTAGTATAAATTTTTTTTTTAACAAAATGATGAAATACTTAGAATGACATTTTAAAATAATTTATTCAAACTAATTTTCCATTTGTAGCTTTCCTAGAAAATTTCTTGGTTAAAAATATTATAACAAAACATATAACATTACAAAAATCTATTTTAAAAAAGCTATAACAAACGGGACCTTTATTTGGAACAGTTGGATTATGGTGCAGCAAATTAAGTATCAGTAAGTAAAAGATATGAAAAAGTAAATTCATATCATATGTAAAGCCATGATTGCATTTTTCTATGAAGTTAAATAGATCAAGCAATATGATAATAGTAGTTTATCTGCAAGTAACCAACACACAGCGAACTCAGCTGGAAAAATGGAAATTAATATGGCAAAACTTCAAAAGAGCAGTATACATGTAAATGGGTTAGCAGTTTATCTCATTTACCAAAAATTTAAAAAACCTGATTCTACACTTAAATTTCAGAACAGTCTACACCTGATTAGTTCAGAGAGTGCAGCAATAATTCAAAGACAGGTTTCATTACAGTAAACCATCACACAACAGTGAACATGTGGTCAGTTCGAAACATAAACTACACATCCAAAACAATTCAACAAAGAGCAGCAACAACCCTGCACACCATGACCCTAAATATGATGGTGGTTAACCTGCACACCATGACCCTTTTCACTGGACAACGAATGAGATGCTGGTTAACCTGATACACGTACCTCCTATTGGCACCGTCAATGGACTTCACAAACACGTGATGATTATTACACTGAAGTGGTGTATGCCTCACTAAAAGCACAATATTGTTCTTCTCTTCATAAATTTCAACTCACATCTCCACTCGCATCCGGCATGATCAACAATAGTTAGCATACTATCTTCCAAGGGCAATGCATGCTGACAAAAGCCAAACCATGGGAGTATCTGCTTTGAAATAACAACCAACCAAAATCAGAATGCAACAATTAAGAGCATATGCAATATCATCCATTCAAAAATTTAAATACAATGAATACCAAAAATCCAGAATTGATATCGAATCTGGTCAATGTCTTCATAGTGGTACGGAAAAACACCACCAAGCTAGTTTCACCATTAGAATCAATGAACTTTGGTGTAGCTGGAATGGAATTCGTTGGGTAGGAAATTTCAACCCCTTTCCTGTTTTTTATAGTCATAAGGAGTAGATTCGGATACACATATGTCAGGCTAATCCAGGCACCCAGCTCTATTTTGTATAACTCTTCGAGTCTTAACCAACCCTGCTGAAAATAGACCTTCCCGTTTTTCTTATCAACCTCAATGACATTGATATTCTGGTTTGGATCTTTAACTATGACATAGTCATCAAGTGCAACTCCACATTCTTTGACAAAACAGTTGGGCATTCTAGCCTTGTCCTGCGAAATGATATACTACCATGTCAAAAAAGCTAGCCTATATAGTAATAACAAATAAAATAGTTTGCCTATATCTTTGATAGGATACTCATAACACAACCAAGTTAAATAGATACACATGAAAAAAGGAGGGTCGAGGGATACACCAAAACATATAAGCAAATTACATTTATTACTTGATGGGAAAGTAATTGTCACCTTAATATAAACCAAGAGTGGAATTTGGATAGTCGAAATCAAAGTCAAAATCGAAACAACTGAAAGATAATTCATCACATCATTCATAAACTGACCTTAACTAATTTAGAAGACTTTAAAATGATAATATATCATCTATATGTATCTGCATATGAGAGAAAAGAAAACTACTCACAGTCTCGACTTCAAACTCAACCATTTATGTCTTAAGCTAGTAGAGGTCTTGTTTAACCAAGTCAATATCACCACCAAGTTCTGGTGCAAACCGGAAAAGGATATTAGTGTCATATAATATATCCAACATACCAGAACCAAAAAATAATAAAAAATTGACAATGTAGAGAGCAAGACAAAACCTTCCCAGAAGAACACAGTATCCTCAGCTTGCCCAATAATAAGGTTATTCACAGAACTAAGATACTCTCCATCATCGCATGGTCCACGAACAAATCGCAGATAGATCATATTATTATCCCTCTCCTCAGTAACAGCAAGAATTAGACATTGCCATTCGACTAACCTGCGTGCTTTGTTTAGCACTCCCCACTCACCTCCAATTTTACATACCAGAGACTTGTGTACTTGCACAAATTCAAAATCACACTTTCAGACAAAGCCACAATAATCAATGAAAGTGATCTCTGTTAGCTGATGAGACAATGTTTTTTCACAGAAGCCTGACCATGGCAGGAGCTGCGTTGAAAACAATAAAAAAACCATTAACATTTATGATGATGATTGTCAAGTACTTACCAACACAAAAAACATAGACAAAGTAAGAGATTAGCCATCATAGATGTACAACTAATAGAAATGTTGTTTCCATCATACACAGGACGATCCAACCTGCATATGATGGGAGGATTGCTTCTTGGACAATTAATCTCTTCTCCAAAACTATTTTTAACAATCATTTGCTATATATAAGCACCACATTATTTAACAGTCCAGGGGTATGTGCTAATCTAAACTTTTGCAAATAACATAAACAGTGTGATATGTGGAAATGATGAATATGAAGACATTTTATAGAAAATTTTGCTGTGGAGTTGCCCCATGGCTTGCAAATTAAATCATAATAATATATATCTTAATCAAAACACAAAGGCAAAAATATTAACTGAAACACCAGTAAGAATCCTACTGGTCGGAGGATCAAGTGGGAGCAGGGGAAGCTGAATGGAGCTCCCAATTATTTGACAGGTTGTGCATCAATCTTCCAAAATTTCTACTCTTATTTTCGTAAGTTTTGCTTTCCTCAATCAACGACCTCCAATGCTCAAAGTCCTTATATCGAGTTATTACGTGAACACGATCACCCTAAATCCACAAACAAAACAAAAATAAGGATGTATATCCAAATGTATAACATTGACGAAAAGAAATTAATTATTAATGGATTTGCAACAAATATAAGTTAATTTGTACAACCTTGGCATCTCCGATGATGAACTCCATGTGTTGATTCCCAGATGGCAAATGGTGAGTTAAGAATGTGAAACTTCGCATTGCACAGCCAATATACAGTACTGGAATCTAAACTGGGGGAATCACAAATTACATTTTCTGATATAATGAACTTTCTCGAAGATTTGAAATGCAAATTTACTTCAATACTGGAAGAAATTGTTTTGAAAGAAAAAACCATCAATGTAGACCTAGAAGCACTTCTTCAGGAAAGCATAAAGCGAAATGAAAGGTTTACTATAGAAGAGAGATTGTTAACACATATATATGAAAAAGCCAGCTGAAGTGTGCAACTTGCAGAGAGTAACAAACCAGATATCTGGCATTTATGATAAAAAACAATAAAAAAAAACATGAATAAAATGCAAGAGCAAACAACAACTTCCAACTATTTGAATATGCATCAGTCGTAGCCCAAAGCAAACTCACCTAGTCTTAAACTTCTCGACAACCAGATGCTTTAAGTTAATAAGTACCATTATCTGCAAAATAAAGATGAAAAATTAACGTGAATTAAATGATACACGACCAAACTATTGAAAAAAAGAATACATGCACATGATATCGACCCCCAAGCTTGCATTGAGCATGAGTTAACAGTGTCATTTTGTAGCTGCACATTTTCTGCATAAAAGTATAAACAAAAAAAAAAAAAAATCCAAAATGATCCCAATTAGTCCTAACAATTCAAATTCATTTGAATTCAGTTACTATCATTCTAATAGAGTCTTAAAATGATCTAATTCTGGAACTACCTGACTTATCATGAGAATTTTGTATGAAAATCTAAACATAAATCAATGAAAGCACAACATAAATCAACCTCAAAATACCATTGTGAACTGTATAACACATAACTTATTCAATCATAGAATCATATTATATCTTTCTGGACTATATTGAATCCTAAGGCTATACTATAATCTAGATGAAAAGTAATTTCAAAAAACTGCACCATAAACTGTTCAGAGTCATAGTAATCAATACAATAGTACTACAAAGTACAAACAAGCAAACAACACCATTCCCATTCCATGTTCCCTTTAACTGCTCTCTCTCTCTCTCTCTCTCAAACAAACTCACTCACTTTCCTCTTCAACCTCATTTCACAACAAAAACAAATTACAATAAGCACATGTAAGGGATTTCAATTCATGATCATGCTCAACTTGTAGTGAAAAGAGGAAGATTTGGTTTGTTAGATTTTCATAAGAGATTGAATGAACAATTTTCTTTCAGTACAGATTCTGAAACTTTTCACAATTCAGCAGAAATAATTAGCATAACTCAACCAATGTTACATTCAGAAAGTACTCTCCAAAACTCAGCAAATAACAGACTTGATTATGTTAGTGTAATTGTGTTCTAGCTTCTAATATCATTGAATACCAATATTTACAAAATACTAACGTCAAGTCCATTGCTTTTTTCCTTCAACACCCATTTTCACTAAAAACACAAATTCTTTAACAATCCAAAGATGCATAATCCAATGATACATTACAATCTTTGAGAATACCCTCACCACCAAAAAAAATTCACAAAGCATAAACATCATAAAACTCTAAAACATGATACCTTAACACATCAAATGACACAACAAACATATTTGCTGAATCATTATACCATTTTTCATTATCATGATTTTCTCAGAAATCAAGTGAGTGAACAAAAATATTCTATGAATCAAATCACCTCACCATATCATAAAATTTTCGACCAAACACAACTCAAATAACAAAAGCAACAAACTTTCAATGTCATTACCAGAAACAAACAAAACAGGTGACAACAATCAAAAAAACCAGAAAACATACCATAACACATGCAACCTACAAAAGAAACCAATCAACACCGTATAAACACAAACAACCCAAAAAAAAAACACAAACTCAAAACAAAACCTTCCAACAACAAAGAAAATCAGAAACTGGAAAATCAAAATTAACCAAAATCCACTCAAATTATCTCAACCAAAAATCTTTATAAACAATCTCCCCCTTTGTTAAAAAAACCTAAATCAAACGATTAAAACAAACATATCATGCACACAAAATTTAATTCCTCAATCGATTAAGCTCAATGATCAACAGGCATGGCAAAACAAAGAAGAAAAGAAAAGAAACCACAAAAACCAAAAAAAAGAGACATGCATGAGCAGAAAAAATTAGAACACCAACCTTTGATGAACGCAAGAGAAATATGCAACCGCAACCAAACCCACTAACTCAACTGAAGAAGAGAATGAAAGGAAATCGTATAAGCTGCCTATATATAGAGAAAAAAGTATGACCTGTCAACAAAGAAATCTCATAAATGCCCCTGTAAAAAACAGCTGACTATTATGAATATAAGTAAATAGAGAGAAGAAAAGAAGAAGAGAGAATAAAAAAATATTCTTATTCACTGATGTCTTTATGAATGTTACAATGAGCTCTATTTATAGAAAAATAGAGTAGCATATAAACTAAGTCCAATAACCTAGTGGTATGACCCATTAACCTGTTTGCTATTTGGACATCCACTATAAATATTTATAACACTGACCAATTTTTCTAGAATATATATTTAATATGAGTTGATGTGGATCAATGATTAAGCAATACCCAATAATCATGTTGTATTTAGATGATGAAGCGTACACATGTATAAATGTTGCTTATGTATAATAATGTATTAATGATACTTAACTTTAAAAAGTGCCAAGTGTATTTAACATTTGTGCAAGACAAATATTTGTAATAGAGATATATAGTCCATACACTCATATTTATCAATATATAGTTTCCGTTAAATTTCAGAAATAAGAATATACTAATGTATTCCCGTAAAACAAACATATACTCATATATATATTTTTATTAATATATAGTCCATACACCCACATATATTTTTTAAATATATTAATAAAATTTAGGCAGTCACGGTGTTTAAACAGAGATATTAAAAAAATACTAATTAAAACTGATCACTCGTTGTAGTTACTAAAATGGGTTCCGTGTTACAATTATACACTCCAATGAGTTTTTTAGTGATACGTTTTCAAAAAAAAAAAACGAAAAAAATTGAAGTATAAACAATCATAGTATATTATAATATTGTTCTTGTTTTAGTATTGACGATATTAAAAAAGCTAATAAATAAAAATACATTTCATAAATAAATATATACTAACATATTCCCGTAAAAAAACATATAGTGAGATATAGTCCATACAAATATTTTTATTAATATATAGTCCATACACCCACATATATTTTATTAATATATTAATAAAACTTAGGCAATCGCGGTGTTTAATTAGAGATATTAAAAAATACTAATTAAACCAAAAAAAATCATACTATATTATGATATCGTTCTTGTTTTAATATTAATAAAACTTAAGCAGTCGCGGTGTTTAAATATAGATATTTAAAAAATATTAATTAAAACTGATCACTCGTTATAGTTACTAAAATGGATCCCGTGTTACAATTGTACACTCCAACGGATTTTTTAGTGATACATTTAAAAAAAACAACGGAAAAAATTGAAGTATGATTAATCATAATATATTATAATATTGTTCTTGTTTTAATATTGACGATATTAAAAAAGCTAATAAATAAAAATAATTATAGATTTTATTTACTAATATGTTTGAGTGAGACATATTAATATGCGTCCCATGAAAAATCATAATTAATGTATTATATAATAGTGTTATAGTAAAATATAAAATCATATTATGTTAAAACAACAACACTTGTTAGTTTCCTCTAAAAAAACAAAACTTGTTAGTAAAACCAAATTGAAAATTAGTAGAGAAAATGAAGTTGAAAATGATGAGAGAAAATGAAAATGAAGAAAGTTGGTAAGAAAAAGATAAAAGAGAAGAGTGAGATTGAGAGAAAAGTTTATTATTAAAAAGGAAATGTGAGAGAAAAGTTTATTATTATAAATAAATAAAGATGAGAGAGAAATTATTATTAAATAAAGAAAGGTGGGAAAGTGGGTTTTTAAAATTTGAATTTTTGAAATAAAGTGGATAAAGTGAGTTTTGATAGTGGATTTGACAAAAATAACCTTAAAGTTGTAAAGGAAAAAGTTTGGAAGAAAATTAGGTATGGGTAGTTAAGTAATTTTGGTAGTATGTTGTTTTCTAAGTGAAAGTGATGATGAAGATTTTATATCTTACTAGACCCATGTCATATTCTATCCCACTAAATCAAATTAGTGTTACCAGTTACCAGTTAGTTGAGGATTTCTACCCTTGCATTGATCGTGACTTACATGATGTCTTTTGTACATAAAAAAATGATGTATATTCCTTTTTTGTTTTTGTTTTTGAAGGATGATATATTGTCGGAAGTGGAGACGGCGGAGTTGCATGATATTACTGTGGACATCCATTTTTTGTCTCCTCTTCGTACTAGTATATGTTGGCAGCAGTCGAGACTTGGTAAAGGTGACGCAAATTCAAAATTTTAGTCAAAATACATATTAGCTGTATAATATTTAATTTTTTTTTTAACATTGCTATGTGGAATCGAAGAAGAAAAGAACTCTTCATTACCACTCATAATATGGAACAAATGTAGTACCATCAATATCTCGACAGGACTAAAACATAGAAAATGTGACCTCTTCGACTAAATTTTCCATCTTAAACAATTGATGGCCTAAAACTAACAACATAATCACATTATTCATATGCTATAAACTATTACATTAAATTCTCATGTGATTCATACACGAGTATCATATTAGCCTTATGTTGTATACTATTGTGATAACCTCAAAGTGATGAATCATATGATTTCAATACACATTGATTTTGGAATAATTTTGATAAACATTATTCACATGAAGATCATGAATAAAATACACGGTTATACTTTAGGGTTTATTTTTCAAGTTTTCCTCTTACAATTTAACAACCACTCTCTAATTGGGTGAAATTTATGCGAGTCTCACCACTTTATATAATATTCATTTTCAAAGTGTTGACCTCCCATTAATTTCACTTAATAAGTGAGTGAGGGTTAAAAAGAGTGTTAAAAAACGAATGTTGTTAGCACTCCTCTTACAAAGGAATTTAATTTAACTAAAACACACACAACTTGACCATCACTTACTCACTTGTGTTGTCGTTTCTGTCGACTCAATGTGTTGACATACTTAATTTCTCTTCTCGCAACCAATTAGTTTCTTCTTGCAACAAAAATTATTTTTAGCTTATAAATATCATTAAGAATTTATATCTTAACGATGAAAAACAGTTTAATTATTTTTAGCTTATAAATATCATCAAGAATTTATATCTTAACGATGGAAAACAGTTTAAAGACCAATATTTCTCATTATTACTCTTTGTACCTCTGATCGGAGTTTTCTAACATCTTTTTGAAGATGAAGGAAACACAAGAAAAGGTGGAGTTTGAATTAGGTTGACTATTATAAAATTTTGTTTTCAAATCAAGTTATGAAAGATGCTAGGTTTAAATATTTCTTAACATGTACTCCTAAACACATATGTTCTTTATCAAATCATTTAATTATAGTGAAAACGATCATTCATGACATAAAGAGCTTGCTTTGTGTATCTAAAATAAAATAGAGATAACCAAGTTGCTTGGGCTCTAGTGGCAAAGAGCTCCTTCCAAGGACGTATTTGGGGAATATCGGGTTTGATTTCCAAGGGAAACAACGTTTGGCCAGTGCACATGCCTCTACGCAAGAGCCGGATTAGTCGTCCACCATTGGTGGGTCGGAAACCGATGCAAAAGCCAAAAAGTAAAAAAAAATAGAGATAGGGGAAGGCAACCACTGATACACTTCAAATTAGACGTGTTCTGATGTCGTGTCTAATATCGACACAATATTAAGACATATAATTCTACTAAATTATGTGTTTTTCTTATATTATTATTGACATCAGCTCGTCAGTGTCCGTATCGTGTCCCGCTTCATGGATTATGTTTATACTATTCCTCACTGCTACTTCTCTCTATTTAAAATTGCTTTTCAGACTTCAGTTTCTTCCTAATAACACATGGAAATTTCAAAAATAATTCCAGCGGTAGTTAACTACCGTTCACACCAGTAAATGCAGACAGTGCAGTCTGCATTCCTTTTTCCAGCCATTTTCAACATATTTTTACCTGTAATTTCAAACGACAATTTTAGATGAAATTAAACCAATACAACAACATCCTGCAATCATAAACAACGACATTACATATTTATCAATGATTCATTAAAATTACACAAATACGACAATACGTTAACATTACACAAATGTTTGAAATTTGACAAAAGTTCCACATTATGCTCCACGTTACACTAATATCAAATCTCTCGTGAACATTCTAAGAACTTATAGTTGGAATGAATATATAGATATAACACATTATTTTCAACAAACCTCCTAAACATAAATCCTACCGTGACGGATTTTATCCGCGGATACCCGTGGGTACAGATTTTTTGCCACCCCTAATCCTACGTCACTATTGTCCTTAATAATCTTAGGATAATAAATCGTTTTCCACATATCTTCCTCTCCCGCCCCAAGATCATAATGCGGTTGTTGTACAAATACATGAGATGTACTTTGATCTTCACCACAAAACATAAAGTATTTGTTCAGTTGTGTCTTCAAGTCATCCAAAGTGTCCGTCGGAGTTAAGAAAGCCTTAATCGTCTTCTTGAAAGCGGAATATGTCACATGACCTTCAATTTATGCATTTTGAGACATGTTGAACTTGACATAAGTTGAAAAAAACATATACATATATATATATATATATATATA
>Ga0315914_1012115_pt1 | contig 10057 bp, 4 predicted proteins | sample MpolenodulesMG_FD_203920 | JGI IMG/M metagenome (GOLD analysis project Ga0315914, IMG submission 203920) | Medicago polymorpha root nodule microbial communities from Los Angeles, California, United States - elongated nodules | ecosystem: Host-associated > Plants > Roots > Nodule | place: USA... | reverse complement strand
TTGTCGCTGCTGAAGCTCACCGCTGTGGTGTCGCGCCCCCTCCACTGTGTGCCTGAAGCCGCGCTGCTGAACCACCTCCACAGACCGCGACCGTCGCCGAATAGGAGGAAGGCGCGCGCGCTGCTGATGCTGAACGTGCCAAGAGTTCTGCCGCCGCTGGAAAACTGCAGAATCCGAGTGCAGGCGTTGATCAACCTCCTCCTTCCGACCTGGCCTTGAGTACTGAAGCACCGCTCTGCCATCATACGTCTGTACCGGTGCATCATGATTCTGTTCATCCTCCGAGTCACTGTGCCGCAAAACTGAACCCTGCTGAACCCTAACCCTAGCCTGTCGCCGCCGCTGCAGTCCATCCCATCCTCTTCCTCGCTGTTGATCCACCTGAAACCTGTCCCGCTTTCCATCCGGCTGTTCGAACGCTTTCCTCCTTCTCGGTCTCACAATAGTCCATTCTCCCGTATCCCCCCATATAGTGGCTCCCTGCTTGGCCCCCGTTCCCCCCCAGAGTATCTCGCATCCGGTGACGAAGAGAACCGGCGCGGTTGCCCACGGTGGAGATGGGAACCGCAATACACTCGATCACTCTCTCTCTCACCTCTCAACGGCCCTATAATTAGGGATGGAAGTAGTACTTTATTTAACTTAATTGACTAGTTAAATATAATTTAATTTAGATAATTATTTTTTTGTCTTAAAATAATAAAACTCAACCCCAAAAATCCCCCACCACGTTTTTTCCCAGAGCCCAAACAAGCTACGGTTCTATGTTCATATTATTATTTTATTTCCAACCGATTTGAGTATTAGCTTGAATAAACTGCAACACCCATTAAGGTATATGCAAATTGGTTTATAAGTATAATGAATGGGAACATCCTTATTAATCTTTGATCTCTTGTTTTTGAAAAAAATATTTCTCCGTTATGTAGCAACAAGGACACAATTGGAAAAAGAGACTCTCCATTAAAGATTTGCAGAGCAATTTTCATATCAAATCAAGAAGAATAATTATTCGTGTCCACATGTATTCCCTTCTAGTTGTGGTGGTTGTTGTCTCCTCACTAAGTCTTTGTGACTTACCGCTTCATATTCTATTATTTTTCAGATTCGCAAGCTGAGTAGCAAGCTGCTAGCATACTCAAAGTTTAGAAGTGTCGCTCTTTTTGGTAGGCTTTCTTGATTGACGGTTCTTTTGTTTATGTATTTATGTGAGTCGTTGATGTATCTGCAACTATTCAGGAGTCTAGGAATATAATATTTTCAGTTGTATAATCATCTAGTTATATCATTTTGGAATTCTGGCTAATGATATAGGTTTATAAACATGAATATGATTTTGGAAAAGCTGAAAATACAGAGTCTAGTATGTCGAAATTTAAGTAAATAATAATTTGTACCGAAAGTTAGTTCAAAAATTGCTTATTTAATGTTTGACAAGTTTGGTGATTAGGCTTGCCGAACTAGGATGTACTAGTTCGTGCGCCGGTCACGATTATAATTTTTGGGTCGTGACACAAAAAAGAAACTCAATGTATCTAAATATCATAAAGTTCAAATAACAATTTAAAGTCACATTTCACAAAGATTTTCTCTAGGGGTTTGAAACTTTTTTATGGCAATTTAATCTAATGATCATTGGACCAATTTATTTATTTTCAAGTCATCATTTTTAACACATTTCTCACAAAAATATCGTCACTAATATAAATTGAACATATAGATGTGAAACCGTTAAAACCTTTATAACAAAGAAGGTAATAAAAAATATATTAGTCGGTCATTAGACTGAATACTGCATTTTATTTATAACAAAAAAAAAACAATTCAATATAAATAAGCATACTTAAACTGGGGAAGCTGCTCCCTCTTCTCCAAGATGAGGCCAATTACAAAAGAACATTTATTGTTTCAAATCGCAGGTCAAATACTTTTTGTACCATTTAGCTGTGTCTGTGGGTATACGTTTGAGACAATCATTAAAATCGACATGATAAAACCCCATATTGTTAGAATATCCATCCTCAAAATCAAACGTATCAAATGCTGCCCATGCAAAGTATCCACGAACATTTACGCCATCACTGTCAATGTAAAAATATTGTTGCATTAATATTTGTTTCTTTTGAAAAGAAAGTTATAGAAGCATGACATTTCACAATAGATTTGTTACGTAACTTTGAATTTGTCGCCTTTCGATATTAGATATATTTTGAACTAAAATTAGAAATATTGAAGGATGCAACTCCTTCAAAGTGATAAAGTTTATATTATTCATGTGTAGACATTAAAATCTACTTTAATTTAACTTGTTATAATTTCATTCTTTTCTTTTCGAAATGTACTTTTTTCTTTCTTCTGGTTACCATGTTATATGTATGAAGTTTCCACCGCCATTTAGCAGTGACAAATCTCTATCTCTATCAAAAAAATATGTGGATACACAAGATGGATTCTCCCCTCTGAAGTGAATTTTCTCCATACACAAGATTCAAAGATCGAACCCATAAACAATAGCTAAGGTCCCAAATCCCTTAACATTTGTACCAATCTATTGTTGGTTTAAAGGTACTTGATTATATTCATACTAAACAACCGAAAAAATATAGTTAATAGTTTTTATTTTTATTTTTTTTAACTCTACGTTAGTTGAGAAAAACAATATTATACATGATTGCAATAGACACACTACAAAATAAATAGGCCTTAGAAAAGTAACATTAGATAATACCTTTTCAAATTCTAAGGATGTGGAAAAAATAACTTACTCAATTGCTGATTTGGTAGCGTTTATATGTGCAGTAATGAAAGCAGTTCGATGTTTATCTTTCAATGGATTTGGGATTTTGATTGAAGGAATTCCTACAAAGAGAGGATTTTACAAAAAATAATAATTTATCGATCTCTTTTGTGACATAAATTATAGATATTTTAGTTATAATGATGTAAATATGATCAAAATGAAAACCAACCATTTTCAGTGATGTAGATTTTGGGATTTTTGTACTTTTTGTTAATGTAGAGTAAGAAATTATATAATCCTTCAGGATAGACATATCTACCACCATATTGATCCTACAAAATATCAATAGTGAACAAAAGGTAGAAGTTTAGTAATTAAGTTATCCCCTTAACAAATATCATTCTTCTAAATTTTTATCATTATTTGCTCACCAAGTAACCAAGAGTTTTTCCTTCTGCATTAATAACTACAGTAATGAAAGAATGACAATGAGTTAGACAACGATTAATTATTTTAATTTCGTAATTCCCTTACATATCAAATAAGTATAATTTGATGATTGGTAGAATTTATGGTGTCAACTTCAACTACCATTTTTCATGGTGATGCCTTTGTATACCAAATATTTTATTTTTAAAACAATTATAATTTATTTTATTTGAATAAAAATTTACCTTCTGAATTAGCTAAGGCGTCAAAATATCCACCAATAACCTTGGTTCTATTTGGTTCATATCTAGCAAAGTGAGAAGTATAATAATTGATTCCAATAAAGTCTGTGCTTCCTTTCAACAAATTTTTCTCATTTTTGGTAAATTTTGGTAGTCTTTTTCCCACTAGCTTTCTCATTATTTGTGGATAATCCCCGTGGAACAATGGTTCTAAAACCCTGTAAAATTATACATATAATTGAAGATGCAAAATATCAACTGACTGATAAATCACCAAATATGAGTGGTTTATAGCATAACTAAAAAGCACTAACCATCCCCATTTAAAATCTGTTAATCTTTGAGCAGCATCCACATCCTCTGGTTTGGAACTGTAAGGAACATATGATTCTGATGAAATAACAAGTCCGATTTCTCCCTCTTGAATTGCCTATATAAAAAGTTTAATGGAAAATGACAATACATTATTTTCTCTTAAAAATTCTCCTTATTTTATAAACTAGTTTGATTAATGTTGTTAATTGTTAATGTCAATTTTGTTGATTTTACTAAATTAGTGTCAAAATCAATATTACTGTCATTATTATCTAGGATTTAGAATCCCTTCGGCCATGTTGTGAATCTCGATCCGGTCTCAACTAAAAACAACTTTTTACTTTTTAGGTTCATTTAATAAATTATGTATGTGATATACTACATAAATCATTTATTGAATGAACCTTAAAATTAAAAAGTTTCCTTCTATTTGAGACCAGAAGAGTATATATATATTGTAACATAAAATTTCGAAAATATGTCTTACTTGGAATTTGGACTTGTATAACTTTGAAGCTATAGCATGGGAGATGAGGAAGTTATGAAGTTTAGTATATACTTCCGTACATATTTTAGTAGTTTGACATCCGTCTGTAGACCAATTACCAACATTGTATACGGATTCAAACACAGCTTGGACTTCTGGCTCGTTAATTGTAGCCCAATGTTTCACTCTATCACCATATGTTTTGAATAGGAGTTCACTGTAATCCTTGAAATGTTTCCTAAAATTTTATTTTTACATAAACAATATAAGCATGTATGAAGAAATTCTATAAATTTTGATAGACTAATTTAAGGTTGAAATAAATTATCCAAAAAATATTATATGTAGGAGATTTACACATTAGATTGATTTGAGAAGCCACCAAAATTTTCTTGAAGAGCTAATGGATAGTCAAGGTGCAGCATAGTCACAAAAGGTTCAATACCTACACAGTCAAATGGATCATGTAAAGCAAGAAAATAAAAATTGTTGCATGTACATTAAACATACTTCTTATTGAATCTAATTATTGCAATGAATATTTGATTCTTCTAATCATACCATTGTTGAGTAACTCATTGATCAGATTGTTGTAGAAGTTGATACCTTCTTTGTTTATACCTCCTTTTAAGGTTCCATCTATAAAATTGGTTGTTGAATATAAAGATAAATATAAGTATATTATTAAATATTTCCAGAAATGATATATTGTAACATTATTGGTTGTGCATATGAAATATAGTTTAAGAAATTTTATCGACAATAAGTTGTTTCCTGTTCCAAGTCTTCATTTGATAAAACAAACATCAACATAGTGAGATGTGATTTGAGTAATAATTCGGTAAAATTATTTGTACTTCCTTTGAATAACCATATAATTATTCCCTAAACTTATTTTTTGCTTCAACTTGGTTCCTTGAGTATTTTTTTTCTTTCATTTTATCCCATAAGTTAAAAACCTTTTGACATTTTATTCCTTTCCATTAGAATTTTATTTGACTCAATCTAATATTTTCTTATGTGTCCTACATGTATGCTTATTATGTGAATGACTAAAAAAACTATTTATTTAATTCTTCTCCAAATTATAGATCTAGGGTTCCATTCATCTATTCTTCCATCCCTGAGCAAGAGAGCTAGCATTTAGAAAGAAAAATGATATCCGAAAATAAAATATGACATCTCACACTACAATGAAAATGGAGAAGCTTTACAAAAAATATGGAAAAAGTTTTCCAACATTGAATGTTCTATTTGGTCACATGACTTGATACTGAGAAAGACAAAGAAACTAATAGTCAGTCATATATACTAAGGCTCTTATTACAAGACAAAGAAACTATAAGTAGACATTATATTAGAGTATGTTAGTTCAAAAGTTTTACCTGGTATTACTCTATTCCAAGATATGGAGAATCTGTAAGAATTTACTCCAAGAATCTTCAATTTTTGTACATCCTTCTACAAGACCATTCAAATTAAAACAAATAAAAGACATTTAAAAAATTAAACATAAATTTTTAATTTTATGTCCTCAATGTCCATAACGATCAAATTGCTGCCTTCCACCTAATGTGTCAAAGATTTTGCCGCCTAATATGACTACTGTATTGTCGGAAATGATCAACAATGTTGTAATGATATACTCCAATCAGCTCCATTCAACCATGTAATCATGGTAGTTATAATCCCTATTTCAAACATAAAGTCCTGCGATTTTGTGATTATATTCCCTCAATGATTATAAGTATACGTAAAATCTTATTTTGGTGGAATTTTGTGTAATCTATTTTCCTTTGAAATGATTCTAGGATTATGATCATGGTGTTGGAACTACAAAAGATAATATTAGTTGTTGTTTTGTATCAGACCTATGAGTTTGATTTAACATTTTAATTACATGATTATTTCAAGTGTAATGTTGTTTATATATGAGTGTTAGTGTGTTAATTACATAAGTATTTTAAGTGTTAATTATATAAGTGTTATGCAACTACGCTATTATGTGAATTATGCTTATGAATATAAATTTACACAAGTATTTCATGTGTAATTTATTTTTTTATACTTATGTGTTTTTATATCCATGTATATTAATTAATATGCATATAATTGAGTTTTATGAATTTTTTTATAATCCTACAATTAATGTGATGATTCTAAGATTTTACCTCCCTTATCGATTATGCGTAAACTCTCGATTTTGATTACCTTGCATTTATTGTTGTCCTCACATATGAAAACAGACACATGAGTACTACCCTTACGCCAATAGATATATGCTTCCATTCCAAGAGGAAAGGTTCTTCTTCTTCATAAGATCTCCAACATGTTGCTCAGTACAACATCTACAAGGTGTGTTTGGATTGAAAATTTAGGAGGAGATGACTTATGTAACACCCCAAAATTTTATTTATTTAATTTAATAGAGTTAAGTAAATAGTGTCTTAATTACTATTTTGGCGACGAGGCATTTTACTCGAAAAATAATATGTCGTTGTTGAGAAAAACAGAATTTTGGTGGTTATTAATATTTTATGTGAATTATAGTAACGTGGAGAGGAATAATATAATAAATAATAGAGATGGGAGGTGAGAAACAGAAGTAATAAAATAAACGGGTGGGAGGAAGTAAATTATGATAGGTAGATGGGAGAAAGTAATAATAATAATAATAGTTAACCTAGTTTCCTAGTTTAAATAGAAGAATAGAAAGTCAGAAATATATTGTTGCTGCATGTGTGAACTAGAGAGAAGAGGAGAGGAAAGGAGGCAAACCCTAGTTGAGGAGAATTGAACCAAAAACTTAGTTTTTTGGAGAATTAGAGGTAAAGGTGGGGAAACCTTCATCTTATGGTATCCTATTTCTAAATTTTAGAGTTGCTTTTCATTATATGAGTTTGAAGTTGTAATCATAGAAATCATGGTGAGTAATTGGGTATGAAATCATGCTTTCGAGAGTTATTGGTGTGGTTAGAAGATTATGATTGAGAAACCGAAGTTAGGGTAATTGATTAGGGAATTTAATCATGTGAAGAATGTTTCTCGAATTCATTCCTTTTTGTTTTAAAGATTCATGACGATTTGTTTTTCAGTGTAAATAGGTTCAACACTGAATATAAAAGTATGAAAAATACGGGACAATTTAAAAGACTAAAAGTAAACCAATACAAGGTTCAGTTGTTTAGGCGTAAATTGATGTTGTTGTTTTAGTACTTTTGTGTGTACCTACCTGTTTATTCTTCTCGATATTGATTGCGGCTGTTACCAATTAACATTTTAACGATCTATTAAACTAAAAATAAAACTGGTAGCTTATGTTTCATATGCTATTCCGTTCAAAATAACAATTGTAAGGATAATAACAATAAAAAAAGGTATAAGGATAACGTGTTATCATTATTTTGAAACTTTTATACCTATCCATTGTTATATATATCCGTGTGTGTACAGTAGGCATGATTTATCTATAGACTTGTAAATGTTCTTCTGAATTGCATCAGCTTATAATTTTCACATCCACCCTTTAATAATTAAGATACAACATAATGGTGTTAATCTCGTTCGACAAGAAAAAACTAACATTTGCGATTTCATGATCCATGTATGTATTATATAGATAAAAGGCTAATAGGTTTCTTTGGTTGTTGATGTTGGAAGCATAGTAGAATTGAATGAAGTCATATATTACTGTATATGAGAAGTTAAGTGATGAGTTGTGGTTTTTCAATGTGATTTTAATAAGAACTATGTAATATTTAAATACGAGTCAAGATTTGAATTAGCGGCGTTTCTCAGTTAAATAGATCGCATGATTAAATTATTATGACCGTTTTTCATGGAAGGGATATGTCATAAATATAGAGCGAGAAGAAAATCGTAAAACTTTAAAATTCTAGATAGAATATGTACTTAGAGATATTCATATGAATTGAAGAGAATAATAATAAATCACAAGTCAACCTTATGTGAAAGATTATATTTGATGATATGGAGTGGTGGTTTAAAATTCCCCTAAAGTAACCTTAAGTACATATTTAATGATATTGAAGACGATAAATATAATTTCCCTAAAGTAAGAACAAAGTCTAAGATAATCTTTAGATAGAAGAGTATAAGATTAAAATAAATGAAGAATAGGGTGTGGTCGTTTAAGATAATTAGTAATATGAGAGTACTAAGGATGGTGAGTTAAAGATGTGAAGTTAAAATGCAGTTACTGTTATTATGAATTGTATTCTCACCCCTTTGTTGTTGTTGTTGTTGTGTGTTTGCGGTGTCGGTACGATGACGCTGGAAGCTTGTTCCATCCTTACTTTAGTTTTTGAATAATGACTAAACTATGTAGACGAACTACGTTGCTCTGATCTGTAACGCTAGGGTTGAGTTTTTGTCATTTGATTATGTTCCAGGAGTTAATGTTTTGGAACTTCGCTTTATTTACTAAATCTTGAGAACTTAATTTAATTCATTAAATTTGATGTGCTATTCAGTTGCTAATTTAAGATTTTTGTTTTATGGAACGGTGAAATGTTGAGCATGTGTGACACCTGATAAAATAATTACATTCTTTTATTTAATAATTCAAAATCGGGGTCGTAGGGTGTTACAACTTACTTTTAGGTTTTAAATCATGAACACTACATATTGTTTTCTGAAAACTTGAAATAGTAACATGATAAATGATCATATAATACTTCAATCATACTTAATTTATTTTAAAAAAGTTATATTATCCATAATTTTAAAAAGAACCCCCCCTTCCCTAAAACCATCATCCAAACACGCCATAATTCCCTCTTTTAACAATCTCATATTTTCATTCAGAGCATTAAATTTCTAGCCATCCACAATGAGTATTTTGGTTCTTTCATACCAGTGATTTAGCGAAAAGGAGATGATAGAGATCTTTGTGCTCAGTGGGTTTTTTGAGGATATTTGTGCTTCTTTTATATCTTCTTTTTACTTATGAACTTGAGTACTTCTTGTACTACTATACTATTCATTATTTTTATTTTGTATATGTTATTGTGTCTATATATATACACACACACAAATATGTATTTTTTCCATTAAAAAACAAAACTGAGCCATAGACACTAAAAAGATTTTGAGTAGTCATCAACAAACTTGACTATTAGAATCAAGAGTTAAAGAGGGAGTTTCATGGACACATTCTTATCAAAATAAGAACTATAATATTTTTTTGAGAGGAAGAACTATACTATTATTTGCCCGCAAAAAACCTATAATAATATTTATCAATAACAAGCTCTATAATATCTAATTGTAGTGAGAAAAAAAAGCGAAAAATCCATAGAAAATGAGCTCACCTTATATCTCTTGTAATGCTCAATCTTTGTAACAAATCTATCTTCACCGGAATACAATTCTGCTTATTAAGAAGAAAGCAAAACAAGAAATTATTGGGATTGACGCAAAAAGTCACGTTAATACAAGATAATGTTGCTTCTAACAACTAAGAGAGTATATACTACATATTCTATGTGTATGATGATATTTAGACATCCCATCCCCTCAATATTGATCTTCGATGGGCCCCACACTCTCACCCTCTAAGACACATAAAAGGAGAGAGGAGAAATCAAGAGAGAAGAAATGTGGATGGGGTGTCAGCTACTCTTTTCTCATTCTATAAGGAAAAGAATAGGATAAGAATAAATTTCTTTTATAGTGTTCAATTATGATTGATCTTATTTCAATTAGATTTAACTAACTTTTTTAATTAATAATTCAAATAACATCATAAAAAGATAAAATAGTATAATTGAATTGTAAAAATGAAAAGAAAAGGTCACATAAAAACTATGTACCCCCTTTTTT
>Ga0315914_1012113_pt1 | contig 10060 bp, 3 predicted proteins | sample MpolenodulesMG_FD_203920 | JGI IMG/M metagenome (GOLD analysis project Ga0315914, IMG submission 203920) | Medicago polymorpha root nodule microbial communities from Los Angeles, California, United States - elongated nodules | ecosystem: Host-associated > Plants > Roots > Nodule | place: USA... | reverse complement strand
GCATGAAATATGAACAGAAAAGACACTCTACATGTTTTATACACACAATCATGTCACCTCCTCAGTTATCTTCGCTTAATATCTAAATTAAATCTCCACGCATATAATTAGGAAAACACTAAAAAAAAACTAAAAGAAATAATATAAACCTACCTCTCTAAAAGATGAATCTTCTGTTTTGGTCTATCTTCTTTAATAACAGAGAAACATGATCTTACAAGCTCCTCCAAGTTTGCCAACTGCAGAAGCCTTAAATCCCTCCTCACCTAATAAAATATCAAACCACATAATGACTCGTAAATACACATTGCATTCATGTAAAAGCAATTGTAACTACAAATTTCCCTTTCGAATTTCTATACAAATCCAATTACAGTCAGATAAATAGCTAAGGGAGTCAAAGAAAAAAAGCTTTCACAACATTTTCGAAACCTAAGCAATTTCACATCATTGAAGTTGAACACAGACTTCAGGGAAACTAGACTACAGTACATACCTTCATAAGATGCTGGAAATAGGAACAGCGGCGGTGCTGGTTCTTATTCTTGTATACCAATCTTTCAAGGATGCCACACTCACATTGGAGCTGCGAAAGCATATATGTTATTCGACCCTCAATTGTTTCAAATTCAGTACCCATTGAATCCTTGCAATCTATATATATCCAACAGCAGAACTATTATCAGCAAACAAAATAAAGAACAAAAAAAAATGAATACAATTCAAGCATTGTTAGTGTATTTAAGTGTCGAGTGCCATATTATGAACTTTTGAAATGCGGCCACGCACAAGTAATTATATTCAACAACATCCTGGCGATGTAATCAGAAATTAAACTTGTAAAAAAAAACTTCAGCACTGTAAACATAGGGATATTTAAATTTTTAGATGTCCTATGTTTTCTCTATTTGACATTAGTTTTATTTTTTAATAGGGACGGCAACGAGTCAGGATGGGCACAAGTAGTAATTCTCTGCCCCTCGCCTCATCAAATACCTTTCCCATGTTTACGTTTGGTTCCACTTTTGGAGGAGCCAAAAATGATTCTAGAGGTCTAGATGGATTTTGCCATGTTTGGTTCCTCTACAGAATAATTGATTTTGCCACTAGAATGGATTCTACTTGAAGCTAGAAATTGTAGCTTCAAATTCTAGAATTGGGGTCCGTTTGGATTGGTTTATTTTAGAGCTTATGCAAATAAATAAGCATTAATGTATTATTTATAAACATGTTAAGGTAGTTTATGAAAAAACAACTTATGAATATACAATTTTCATTAGTAAGATCTTATGAATTAACATAAAAGCTTATTTATTTGCATAAGCTCTTTTTCATAAGCTCAACCCAAACAGGCCCATGATTGTTAAACAAATTTACTCTTCAACTCACTTTTACATGAATGTATCCAAACATAACTTTACCTTCAACTCAATTTTAGCTAGAATCAATTCACTCAAAATCAATTTTTTCTCACCACATAACGAAACATACACTTATTCATGCTTTAAACAGATTTGATGAGCATCCACAATCATCGATACTTTGGGAAAGTATCACAATAAAATGTGGTTGGTTAGTTACTTTGACATTTGCTTCCTAACAAATTAAATTTGTAGCTATTATACTAATAGTCTGTTTGCATTAGTTTATTTAAGCTTATCTATTGATATAGGGCTCGTTTGAATTGGCTTATTTTAGAGCTTATGCAAATAAATAAGCTTTCATGTATTATTTATAAGCTTGTTAAGGTAGTTTATGAAAAAGCAGCTTATGAAGGTACAATTTTCGTTAGTGAGAACTTATGGATCAAGATAATAGCTTATTTATTTGCATAAACTATTTTTGATAAGCTCAATACAAAGGAGGTCATAATCAATCACTTGTGACATTGTTTGGCAGAGCTTACAAAAATAGCTTATGAGCTGTTTTCAGCTTAATACAATAAGCTCTGAAAGATAGTTTATTAAAACAGTTCATAACAGCTAAAGCTTATATGAAAATAGCTTAACTAAAATTTATCTTTTGCTATAAAAATAACTTATGCATAAGCACTTATATGATAAGTGCTTAATTAAACACATTAATGAAAATACTTGGATTCAGAAAATCAAAACTAAAGCAATGGAATAACCTGGACCGGATGGACCAACTCCGCCGTCAAAGGTATGAAGTCCGCTATTTAAATAGACAAATGAAGAGAAGAGAAACTGACCGAGCAGAAGAGACACGAACAAACAGTGACAGAGGCGAACGGCGGCGACGGCCGACGGGGACGGCGGCGATTGGAGGAGATGGGGAGAAGTGAGTGAAGGGAGAAGAGAGAAGCGAGTGACTGAGTGAGTCTGAGAAATGTGAGAAGTTAAAATTTTAGTATATATTATATTTCTTTATAAACTATTGTTTCATTCAAAATTATAAAAAAAAAACAATAATTTAATTGCAAGACAGATGAGTAGTGGTCAAAGCTATATATATTTCTTAATAATTAAGCCTGTTGAAAATTTCAATGGTGTACCAATAGCATAAATAGAAGCATTGAATAAAACAAATAATGGCAAAACTTTGCTTTGACTTTTGAAGCTTAAATTTCCTTAGCACCATTCAAACAAAGTTACTGGAATAAATATACACATGATCCAAACAGCATGATTGCAATATGAGATAAGAGTTAAATGGCAGAAACTGCAGTATTGTTTGCTCTTGGGAAAGTGTTCCAATTCCTAGAAGAAGAAACAAATCTGCTGAGTGGTATACACAAAGATTTTTCAGACATCAAAGATGAACTAGAAATCATTCAATCCTTCCTTAAAGATGCAGACAAAAGGGCTGCAGATGAAGCGGACGCCAATGATCGAATAAGAACATGGGTGAAGCATATGAGAGAAGCATCATTTCGCATTGAAGATGTCATTGACGAATACCATCGGCTAATGCATAGGGCCAATCCTCTTGGATGCAGATCTTTAGTCTGCAAGATTGCAAGCTTAATCAAAACTTTGATTCCCCGTCATCAGATAGCATCTGAGATTCAGGACATTAAGTTGTCGATTCGTGGAATCAAGGAAAGAAGTGAGAGGTATAATTTTCAAATTTCATACGAACACGGATCTTCAAGTAGCAACAGCAGTAGAGAGACAGAAAATGGAAATGGAAGATGGCGAGATCCTCGACTGTCTTCCCTATTCATTACAGAAACAGAAGTTGTAGGAATTGAAGGCCCGAAAGAAGAATTGTCTGGTTGGTTATTGGATGGTGCAGCAGAACGTACAGTGATATCAGTGGTAGGAATGGGGGGCTTAGGAAAAACAACTCTTGCCAAGCTAGTTTTCGAAAGCCAAAAGGTATCAGCACACTTTGATTGTCGTGCTTGCATCACAGTTTCTCAATCATACACTGTGAGAGGTTTGTTGATAAACATGATGGAGCAATTTTGTCGGGGAACTGAAGACTCTCTTCCGCAGATGTTACACAAAATGGATGACCGATCACTGATTATAGAAGTGAGGCAATACCTGCAACATAAGAGGTATTTGATATTCTTTGATGATGTATGGCAACAAGATTTCTCTGACCAGGTTGAATTTGCGATGCCTAAAAACAATAAAGGCAGTAGGATCATAATCACCACTAGAATGATGCAAGTTGCTGATTTTTTCAAAAAATCCTTTCTAGTATATGTTCACAACCTGCAACTTTTGCCTCCAGACAAAGCATGGGAACTCTACTGCAAGAAGGTGTTTGGATTTGAACTTGGTGGGCATTGTCCATCGGAGCTTCAGGCTGTATCGGAAGAAATTGTTCGAAAATGCAAGCAGCTTCCTCTAGCAATTGTAGCCATTGGTGGTCTACTTTCAACAAAATCTAAAACAATTATTGAATGGCAAAATGTGAGTCAAAATGTGAGCCTGGAATTAGGACGTAATGCCCATTTAACGAGTCTAACAAAGATTCTGTCACTTAGTTATGATGGCCTTCCTTACTACTTGAAACCATGCATTTTGTATTTTGGTTTATATCCAGAGGACTATGTTATTAATCATAGGAGATTAACTCGACAATGGATAGCTGAAGGATTTGTTCAATTGCAAGAGAGAAGAACTCCAGAGCAAGTTGCAGAGGAATACTTGTCTGAATTGATTCAAAGAAGTCTGGTTCAGGTCTCAAATGTTGGATTTGAAGGAAAAGTTCAAACATGTCAAGTACATGATTTACTGCGGGAAGTGATCATTAGAAAAATGAAGGATTTAAGTTTTGGTCATAGTGTGCAAGAAGATAGTGAATCAGTCGTGGTTGGAAAAACTAGACGCCTATCTATAGCCACTAGTCCAAACAATGTACTAAGGAGCACTAATAATCCACATTTTCGTGCTATTCATGTGTTTGAAAAAGGTGGATCTTTGGAGCATTTCATAGGTATACTTTGTTCACGGTCTCGGATTCTAAAGGTACTTGACATTCAAGGTACATCGTTGAATCATATCCCTAAAAATTTGGGGAATCTTTTTCACTTGAGGTACATTAACCTAAGGAATACGAAAGTAAAGGCTCTTCCTAAATCTGTTGGTGAGCTTCATAACTTAGAGACATTGGATTTAAGAGAAACACTTGTGCATGAGATACCAAGTGAAATAAACAAGTTGAAAAAGTTACGGCATCTTCTTGCTTTCCATCGTAACTTTGAAGAAAAATATTCTGCTCTAGGCTCTACAACTGGTGTACTGATGGAAAAGGGTATTAAAAACATGACTTCGCTACAAAATCTTTATTATGTGCAGGTAGATCATGGGGGAGTGGATCTCATTGAAGAGATGAAGATGCTTAAGCAGTTAAGGAAGTTAGGTTTAAAGCATGTAAGAAGAGAACACGGGAATGCCATAAGTGCAGCCGTAGTAGAGATGGAATGCATTGAATCACTTAATATCACTGCAATATCCGAGGATGAAATTATTGACTTAAACTTTGTGTCAACCCCACCAAAACTTCGTCGGCTTCATTTGAAAGCTAGACTAGAGAAGTTACCTGACTGGATTCCAAAGTTTGAATGTCTTGTTCAGATAATGATGGCTTTATCCAAGCTGACAGATGATCCTATGCAGTCACTGAAAAACTTGCCAAATCTGCTGAAGCTGAATTTGTTGGAGAATGCCTATGATGGTGAATTTTTGCATTTTCAAAATGGAGGATTTAAGAAATTGAAAGAACTATTTCTCTGTCATATGAATAGAGTAAATTCTATCCTTATAGAGAAAGGTGCTTTGCTCTCTCTTGAACGTCTACGAATGGAAAAGATTCCCTGCCTCAAGAAGGTACCCACTGGCATCCAATTCTTGGATAAACTCAAAGTCTTCGACTTAGTTGACATGCAGGATGAATTTGTTAAGAGCATTGATCCAGACAAAGGACACGACAATTGGATTATCAAGAATGTTCCTCTTGTATTAAATCGTCACTGGATTGGCCCAAAATACTTTGATTATCAGATTCACATTATTAACTCATCCTCCAAGGATTCCTGAATCCTGAGCAATTGAGAATGCTCTGGTGTCTACCTAGCCTCAAAGAAGAAGGTACCTTTCCTCCGTGTTACAGCTCAAAGATAACGTATTTTGTTCTTCGTTCCACTATGGTCCTTAAATCCAAAAGATTTCCTTCTCATCCTACAATTGTCAAGGGAAATGTGGATTCAGTACACCTAGTTTTGGCTTTTATTTTTTTACTTTTCTTATCTTGTAATCAAGAACTATACATGGACTCCATTCAGATATCAATTTGACATTTCTTTAATAGTTTTTTCATTTCTGGTTTTTTAGATTGGTGGGAGCTTTTCTTAAACTCTTGTGATATTATATAAGATATAAGACAGAAGACCTTGATGAACCCTAACTCATTTGATTTTTTTTATTATATAAAAAAATATCATATGACTCCCTCCTAATTTATATGTGAGTCATATAATACATCAGAAACTAGGATGCTAACAAAGCTTAAATGTCAAAACCACCTTTAAAGTGATTTTGGTTGGCTAATTAAAAACTTAAGGGAAATTAGACCTTTTGGCATTTTAAATGGTTCAATTGAACTCTGTTTGTTTCTAAATCTATTTTGTTTGAGTAGGGTAATAATATTCTTCTTTCTTATGTTATATGAAATTTCAAAATTTTAAAGGACCAATTAGCAAAATTTTAATCTTATCAAAAGATATTAACAAAACTGTAAAACTTATGGACTCAATTTGCAATTGTTGGCAATTTATAAGAAACAATTGGCAAAATTTGTATAATATAATGATTAATTTTAAATAATTATAAGGACTATAGATTTATACTCTATACAGTAATGACTAATGAAGGTGTAAGAACTAGATTGATTCCACAACAATGCCCTTGAGTTGATTATTTATTCAAATGTGCATAAGCCGATCCTGTTAAGGTAACAAAGCCTGAAATCATGTGTCCTCACCTATCTCAGTTAACATACTGGCTTTTGATTAAACACAGGAAAATATTAACGAGTGTCCCGAGGGCACTCTTTAAGCACTCAAAGTGGTAAGTTTTTCTGAAAGTTTGTATATTTGTTGCTTTGAAAATTGAAGTCTTTAATTTTTTTAAAGAATAATTTTTTTATTAGGAATGCTTAAAGAGTACTCGGGACAGTCGTTAACAATATGCTGAAATAAAATATAGTGTTGAAATTTGATCTGATGTATGATTATAAATTGTAATTGTTTATCTGTTGATTATAAAATCCCTCGTGTGGATCATGTGATGTGTTGAATATGAACTACAGGGAACTTCACAAGGTCCCATCATGTGGGTAGTCTTTGGATTTATGAACCAAGTGTGGAATTGTACTAAGTCCTTCTAAAGACAGTTTTATTAAGTCATTATTCTCCCTCAACGAGACCCCTTCAACCAAGGAGTGGCTTGAGTTTAAAGGGAGTCGACATACAATGTATATGTGTCATCATCATATATAGGTTGTCAGGGGCGGAGGGCCAGGGGTGGCTGCGGTCCCCCCCCAATTTTTCTAAATTTTTTTTTACTACTATTATACTATTAATTTATACTGCTATTTACACATTATTATGAATATGGCCCCCCATTATTAACATTTGTGTCATTTTGTATGTTAGACCTTTGTTTTTATGGCAAAAAAATCCTTTTCACTTTTAAAAAAAGGCCATTATGTAAGTTTTTTTCCTAAATTATACTACCTTTTTAAGACTTGATCCCCCCAATGTTTAAAACCTGGCTCCGCTCCTGTAGGTTGTGATGAGCCAGTGACATGGGAGCACTATTTTAATGGGTCTGTTTTAGTAGGAACCTACTTGTTAAATCACATGAGATATTAAAAGTGGGAACTCTCAAGTGACATTAAGAGAAAAACTCGATTATCGGGAGCTACTGCACAAGCCTTCAGTACTCTAGATTGTCAGCTAGAGGATCTCAGGGATTGGAGTGAGTCTCTCAGGGGTTGAATGTATCTACATCGATTGGAACATAATGTCACATTCCTCTCAAATGTTCGGATTAGTGGTACCAATGAATCAGTGTTGTTTCATGCTTATGTGTGCATTGAGGGTTGCATTGTGAGATGATTAATTGTGTTTGTGTTTGAGAGAATTTTTTTTTTAAACTCGATATCCGGTCTAACAACCGACTAATCCGAGCGAACCAATCCCACCGCCTATTTGTGGAGGCCCCATTTAAAACCAAAGCAAAACTTTGTATGAACTTGTCCACTTAAATTGACATTAGAGGTAATCGAACCTGAGACCTTAAGATGAGCAAACTCCAAGATATCAAGTCAACCACTAGACCAACCCCAAATAAATTGTGTTTGAGAGATTAATGTCAAGAAAAAAGTAAAATGTGTGAACGTGCCAACATGACAAGTGTATCATGTGTTTTTTTTTTAAGGAGTGTATCATGTGTTATAAGGTGCACAAGTGACATACTCGAACTCTTGCAATAAATTGATTATGTGACTTACTATGTGAATGTGTCTATGACTATGATTGTCATTGTTTATTACTCCCTTCGTCCCAAATTGTATGTCGCTTTAGAGCAAAAAATTTGTCCCAAATTATATGTCGCTTTACAATACCAATGCAACATTAATGTTACTTTTCCTATTATAACCTTAACTATTTATTACTCTATCTTCTTTCAATTCTTTCATTTATCTTTCCCATATTATTTATTAAGGACAATTTTGTAAAACAACTAATAATATCTCTTTCCCACACAATATTAATTGCATTTCTTAATATGTGTGAAATGTCCAAAACGTCATACATTTTGGGACGGAGGGAGTAATTGCTTATTATGTGTTATTTATTTTCAACATGCCTCTAAATGATGTTATATGCTTAATTGGTAACATATTTACGATGTGAAATGTCTTAAATGCAATCACTTGAAATGAAAAAGAATTGATTTTTAGTCTCGTCAGATCCATTATGTATTCTACTCAAAACTATTGTAATTTATTGTGTATTTCAAATTAAGTTTTAAGGTGTCACACAAAAAAATAATTTAATGTTGAGAGAATAGGATAAGAATATGTTCCTCATTTAATCTAATGAACATGATCAACTTTTTCACAGTAGAAAAAAAAAAACTTCACTCACCCATGCTAAATGTCACCTCCTTATTTACCTTTTGTGAAAAAAATCATATAATGTACTCAAGATTGACTAACTAGGTTTCTGTTTTTGTCCTTGAAACACGTTAGCATGTCATTTGTTGTTCCCACCAAGAAAATTGTTGTTCACACATTTGATAGGGCTGAAAAACACAAGTAAATTACTCAAATGCCCCTCGACAGTTAACTGCCGAATTTGATTGGAACGGGTTGTGGTTAACTACCGAGGAAAACCTCAGCAGTTAACTGTCGATGCGCTCCTGCTACAAATCTGGCAGAAGCTCTCTCATCCATTATTACTCTCATTTTACCAAAAAAATTTCAAATCTCTCTAAAAAAACCCAACCAAATTTATTCAACAAAATCACAAGTAAGTAATCATAATGCTATTAACTTACATTTTAGTTGTTATAAATGTTTTTTTTTAGTTTTTGAGTAGATTTAATTTATTTTAGTTTTTTAGTAGATTTACATGTTATAATTCATTTTTACAGTAGATGTAAGTTGATTAATTTAGTTAAAATGTTTGCATGATGTTTATGTTATAGTTTAGAATTTTAGGGTTATTTTTTATTTTGGTGTTTTTTATTTATTTTTTTAATTTAGTTTTTAAGTAGATTTACATGTAAGAGTATATGATTATTTTAAGAGTAGATATAAGTTGAATAATTTTGTTATACTTTTTGTAATTTTATGTTTTTTTTAGAGTTTAGGGTTATTTTTATGATTTTTAAGGTTTATGTATAATTTGCACATCAAGTGTTTGATGAAATGTTTGAATGATTCATTGATTGTTTTTAATTTCTTATTGTGTAGATTTGAAACAAAGGTCGGGTGGATCGACGTTCATGCACAATTCAACGGCGGAGAACCTCAGAGGTAGAAGGTTCGGTGCCTTGGTGTAACGTTAAAAGGTCTCAAGGGATGAACTGAATGAATTTAACCAGGGAGTCAACCTCAGAGACACAAGGAGGGTGGAATACGTTCGGTATAAACGTCCAACGCTCGACGAGGAGAGAGTATCATTCAGTTGGGTGGAATTAATGAACGACGAAAACGTGACGAGCATGTTTTGGGAGCACAACATGTTCCAGTGGATCGATATGCGGGTAACGTTGGTGAGATTAACTGAAGATATTATTATCAAGAGTCTGATTCCGCCAGAAGATTGTGATTAGATAGGGAAATGCACCTTCCAACTACGACAATTATCTTCCTTTGAATGAGATAATTCAAACTTGTTAAACGGCATGACTCAAACATTTGCCCGACATTTCTATTGTTCCTTTCAAAAGATTAAATTCTTGTTAGACTGGTTTAAATGAAGGTATTGAAGTGTCAAGGAATGAACCTCATTCTTTTGACACTTGAATACCGTCATTTAAACCAAGCCTAACAAGAATTTAATCTTTTG
>Ga0315914_1012112_pt1 | contig 10060 bp, 10 predicted proteins | sample MpolenodulesMG_FD_203920 | JGI IMG/M metagenome (GOLD analysis project Ga0315914, IMG submission 203920) | Medicago polymorpha root nodule microbial communities from Los Angeles, California, United States - elongated nodules | ecosystem: Host-associated > Plants > Roots > Nodule | place: USA... | reverse complement strand
ACCTTGAATCCGCCTCATCATTGTGTAGAGCTGATTGGGATGAAAGGCAATCCGATAGAACTCTTGATTGCCAAGTCCTTTTCATGCAATAAAAGAGCAGAGTATTTGCCTGTATATATTGCTTATATATCTTCTTTAAATGTGACCTTGAATCCGCCTCATCATTGTGTTAGTCTTAATATGATCTTTTGAATTGGTTATTTGGTCTGCCAATGTTAACTGATGGTCCATTAATTTTTTTTCATTTCCTCCTATTAATGATGATAACATATTAAGGCTTTAGGAAAATATTTGGTTTTATGTCTTTTTCCTGAATTTAACTGCCTCCTTTATATGTCAATGAAACATTATTGTTTGTTACTTCTCTCTAGTCACTATTTGCCTTGTTAATTTATGCTGTTTGAGCTAAATTATTGTAGCAGCTGTGGCGATGGCACTCTTGGGATTCCTAGTCAAAGAGGGGATAATTATGAATGTAGAAACATGAAGCTTCTTCTCAAACAGCAGCAAAAGGTATTTATTTTCCTTGACTGCCTTTTTCAATCCTACCTCCTTTTGGATTCTTCAGATAGATACCCATTTCTTTTCATTCCAAAATTTTAACTCTTATCAAAATAATACATTCAAAACCTATTTGTTTTAATTTTGTGGAGAAATTCTTTCAGAAAAACAACACATTGAGACCTATAATTTATTATGACGGAGCGAAATGTTAGGGTACCTATTGAGAAATATAACTACGTGTAGGTATATATTACATTCTCATATCGAGAAATATGAGAGTTTATATCCTTTTAAATGATGTTCCTTGCTCTTTTTTTTTTGTTTGCCATGATGGCAACTTACATTTAATATGCCTTCAGGTTCTTCTTGGACGGTCTGATGTGTCTGGCTGGGGAGCCTTTTTAAAGGTATTTACCAAATTGATGATTCAATTTATTTCTTCAAAAAAATAAAATGATTTGATTTGTTTAGATGTAGTTTTTCCTAATGCTATTTGGTTGAACTCCAGAATAGCGTTGGTAAGCATGAATACCTTGGAGAGTATACCGGAGAGTTGATTTCTCACCGGGAAGCAGATAAGCGAGGAAAGATATATGACCGTGAAAATTCATCTTTTCTATTTAATCTGAATGATCAGGCAAGATTTTACTACCATAAATCTTTGTTGGAGAAAAGTTTTTTACATTGCATTACACATATCACATGTAAGATGAATCTTGTTTGCAGTTTGTTCTTGATGCTTATCGAAAGGGTGATAAATTGAAGTTTGCAAACCACTCTCCTGTTCCAAATTGTTACGCGAAGGTATTCAGTTCTTCCCCACTCTTCTGTTTCACATTGCATTTTGAGCATTCATGTGTTTTTGACGTCATTTACAATCTTTCTCTGCTTAAAATGGCAGGTTATTATGGTTGATGGAGATCATAGGGTAGGAATATTTGCTAAGGAACGGATTAATGCTGGTGAGGAGCTGTTTTACGATTACCGTTACGAGCCCGATAGAGCTCCTGCTTGGGCTCGAAAGCCAGATGCCCCTGGATCGAAAAAAGAAGACGGTGCTCCTTCAAGTGGTCGTGCAAAGAAGCTTGCTTAATGAGAGTTTGTTTAAAAATTAAAAACCATTCTTTTAGGTATTCTTTAATCAACACATAGAGGTAGCAGTTTCATTGATAGCTGAAAGAAGTATTTGTTGAGTTCTTTTGTTCGTAGCAAGGCCATACAATTGTTACAGCATAGGTAAAATTACATTTAAACATTCATTTTGGCATTAGCTATCCCAGATGGATATTACAAGCTTATTGAATCAAAATTCTGTGTAATCCTTTTTCCCGAAGGGGAATGAGCAAATGCATATCAGTGGAAGACAGTTTTCAAATCTTACAAAAAAATATTTTGATTTGAATCATCTTAATTACAAATTTTACAGGTCAAATTTTCATAGTTTGTCTTGGTGATATTTTTGCTTATTTGAAAAAAATATTACATTGAATAAAATGTTTTTGGAATGTTAACTCGCCTCAGATTAATCTAAATTACTACAATTATATACAAGTGTTGTTGGTCTGATCATAGTTTTAAAAACCGGACCGGTCATCGATCCGGTAAGGGTAGTGGGTCACTGGGTCATTGGTTGAACCACTGGGTCACTGGTCGAACCGCATAAAAGAATCGGGTGACTCGGTCTTCATAAATTTTTATCTTTGTATTAAATAGGATGACTCGGGCTATACAAAAAAATATAACACTAATAAAAAAAAATCAAATAAATGATGATATCTCGAATATATTCTTCAAATTTAAGTCCACCTACTATGACAATATTATCCGATCAAATACATAAATTCATTATGAGTATAATACATTAGAAACGCTTTAAAAAAAAAAAATTCATACACTCACATTGACAATATATTATGAAGATAAAATCATAGAGAGAATACAAAAATACAAGATAAAATGTGAATTGAAGTGAATATTGTATTTCATTTGATATTTTTAAAGTTATATATAATCAATAACAATCAATGGAACGACATGAACAATTCCCCTAGTGTTGTGGCATTCAGCGTTGGAATATATGTCAGACTGCAGTACCTGTGTTCGACCCTTGCCAGCCACACATTTCGTTTTTTTAATATATAAAATTGTTGATTTTCCAGAAAAACCGGTCGGCCCAGTAAACCACCGGTTCGCCGGTTTTAAACGAGTTTTCCCAGTTTACACCGGTTTGATTACATGACCAATCCAATATATCGACCGAACCAGTTACACCTCCGGTTCATGGTCAGACCGGTTGAACCGGCCGGTCCGGTCCGGTTTTTACAACTATGGGTCTGATGCGAATTTGTGATGCTACAAATGGGAAGTGTTTGGAATTGAGAAAATTGAATGATTTTTACGAAATAGAGAAAAAAATGTGTTATTTAAGCACATATCTAATAGAAGCTAAGTGCAATTTTAGCTTTAAATAATTAGAAAAACATACATTGAGAGGTAAGAATAAAAGAATTAACGCATTTCCTTGAACTATAGTCAAGAAAAACACAGATACTAAATGTACGGTTCTACACAAGGCATGAAAAATATGCTCATCAAATTGTATGTTCATCAAGTTGTATGTTATGTTGACCACGCCTATCATGAAGCAGTGCCCTCTAGAAGCAATTTAATAGAAGAAGCAACGTACCCCACCACATGGATAGCGTAAAATGTCAAAACAAAAGAAGTAATGTAAAAAAAAAAAAGCATAAAAGAGATATGGGAAAACAAGATAAGAATGAGACAGAGTGGAACACACAGAAGAAATAACTTGGGAAGTGGGGTACCAAACAAACCTCTCCTGAGGGTGGTTTACAACTCACAAAGCTTAGTGCTTTGTGTAATCGCCCATAAAAACTTTATATTTCTTTATTCACATATTCACATAAAGAATTCAATTATTATGTATAGTTTCTTTTACATAAATGTCTAATTATAACCCAACCACGTACATATTTATACACCTACTATTTTAAGAAAAATAATATCTTCATATAATACCATGGTGATTTTTTTAAAAACGTATATATTTAATATTGTTGGATATTTAATGTAACAAAATCAAACATACTTCACGTTTCACTAGTAAACTAGTAAATAGTAATCCATTGAGTTGGAGAAAAACACAATAAATATGAAGGTTGTATATTTGAATCCAAAACTTTTAATTAAGCCTGAAGAGATCTCAACCGGTTTGGTAGATAGTAACATAAAATAATATAAATTTTCATAAAATTATGATGAGTGCATTAGTGGTAATTACTTCAAAATGACAAACCCAATTACTTAGATCAACTTCATCTTGCACAGTAAAATCTGTGTTCTGAAATTCTCTTACCCAAATGCAGGGCAAGTGCACCTCTCATATCATCAAATACCTCTTTGCCTTACTCTTCTTCTCTACCTTCTTCCCCACCTATTCCTCCCCCTGCTTCAATGAAAATTTCCAAATTCACTTCCTTTTCTTTTTTCTTCCCTATGCTATTCATATACTTATTATTACCACAGAATTCACATGTTGTAGAAGCATGTTCAGCTGCTACAGATTGTGGGCCAGGCTACTATTGTGGCCATTGTCCTGGTTTAAGTAGGAAGACTCGATCTGTTTGCACCAGAGGCCAGGCCACCCTTGTAACATCCATTGTAAGTGCCTCAGATTCAATCCCATGTTTATTTTGTTTTTGAAACATTTGTTTCTCTGGTAAGGATGAATTGTTCAGGAAAACCCGTGTTTCGTGTTTGAGTCCTAGCTGAAACAATTCTTGACCAGACTTTACCTACAATTCTTGACTAGACTTTACCTACCTGCAGGTCGAATATGTTTTTCGTGTTTTAACCGTCCCTTTTAACAAACTAACTAACTGACTAACTAACTAATGCAGGTAAATGGGCTTCCCTTCAACAAATACTCATGGATCATGACACATAATTCATTCAGCATAATGGATGCACCCTCTTTGAATGGAGTTCAAAGACTTACTTTTTATAATCAAGAAGACACTGTTACTAACCAATTGAGGGTATTTATTATGCTTTGTTATTTTTACCTAAAAATATTGTTTCGTTATTTTCTTTTGTGATTCTTATTATACATTTCTTTGGTGAATGTTGTTTTAGAATGGAGTGAGAGGATTGATGTTGGATATGTATGACTTCCAGAATGATATTTGGCTATGTCATTCATTTCAAGGACAATGCTTCAACTTCACCGCCTTTGTAATCTTATCTAATCCTCTTTGTTATTTATTTGAATATATCTGAATCTCTTTTTGTTGTTGTAATGTGTATAATCTTGTTTTCAGCAACCTGCAATTAACACTTTGAAAGAAGTGGAAGCATTTTTGACTGAAAATCCAATGGAGATTGTTACCATTGTAATTGAAGACTATGTGCGTACACCAAAGGCGTTGATTAATCTATTCATAAATGCTGGTCTTGATAAATATTTGTTCCCTGTGTCTGATATGCCAAAAAATGGTGAAGATTGGCTTACTATAACACAGATGGTTCAAGCAAATCGCCGACTTCTTGTTTTCACTTCCGATGCTTCAAAGGAAGCTGAAGAAGGAATAGCTTATCAGTGGAGGTACATGATTGAAAATGAATGTAAGTGCTCTGCCCTTTTGCTACATGGATATCTATGTAAACAATTTAATGATCAAGATCAAATTATTATATGAAATTAGAACACGCTTGGAAGAAGAAGCCACAATCACGATTAGCAGACTCACCGAGATTTTAGACAAGAGTCTTCTTTTGCCTTTCACATGCTCCGAACTTAGGGTTTTCAATGGGGCAAACCACTAATGAGCAGAATAGTAGAGTGATGGCAAAGGGGACCTAGCCTCCCTATTTATAACTGTGCAACCCTAGGTACCCCCTATCATGGGCCTAGTGTTTGGGCCTACACTATGTTTCTACACAAATCAAATTAAGTGTCCAAAAGCCCATTATCTATTGATCACTTTTATTAGGGCCTAAACATCATCAAATGGATCACAACATCAGTCCGTTTTTATTAAAACCAAAACCAACAATTGATTGCAGCCCACAAAATATTTGAAGAAATTCTAACAATCTATACTATACATCATAACCCTGTATGGATAAACAACGAAGTACTTCTCATATAAGTGCTTGTTATAAGCTGTTTCTATAACAAAAGATAAATAACGTCAAACTGTTTTCATATAAGCTATAACAAGCACTTTTCATTAGCTATCCTGGAGAGCTTATGGAAATAAGCTGAAAACAACTTATGGACATGTCATAAGCTGTTTCCATAAGTTCGCTCAAACAGTCTCACAAACGCTTATGTTAGTAGCGAAACTCAAATAAGCCAATCCAAACAACCCATGACATGAAATGACAAATTGACAATCTCATGTTTCACCTACTTTCAGCCGGAGATCCTGGAGTTCAACACGGTTCTTGCCCACATCGAAAAGAATCAAAACCGCTAAATTCAAGAACTGCGTCACTTTTCTTGCAGAATTACTTTCCAACAACTCCGGTTGAAGCTGAATCGTGCAAAGAGAATTCAGCTCCACTTGCAGATATGGTGAATACATGTTATAAAACTGCGGGGAATGAACTGCCTAACTTCATAGCAGTTAATTTTTACATGGTATTCTTTGTTCTTCTGTTTTGTTGATTCAAATTCAATAAAAATGAAAAATATCTCAACCTCACCAATCCATTTTGGAATTATTAATGGAATATAATGCAGAGAAGTGACGGTGGTGGTGTTTTTGACATTGTGGATCGAATAAATGGCCACGCATTGTGCGGATGCAGTACAGTCACTGCTTGCCAGGTTTGTTTGCATTTCTTGTTCAGATACGTATTGTGAACTTTCTTCTTGATTCTGATTAATTTCTATCTTGCGCAACTTCTCCCAGTGCTTTTTGATTGAAAAAACTATGGCAATGATATAATTACATGATTTCTCCAATTTTCCAGGAGGGAGCACCTTTTGGGTCATGCAAAAACATTTCGGTACCAAGTACAAGTCCAATGACCAACCCTGCCGGGAGCTATAATGGTTATGTTCAGTTTTCTGTTAGATCAGCTTCACCTGTCCATTCTCCAAATTGTTTGCTTTTTCTCTTGTTTTACTTCCTGCTTACTGCAGTTATGTTGCAATTTTGATGAGTATTATGTACATAATATGCAAGCTAGGTCTGTCAAGATGAGTTTCTGTGTCATATTTGCATATCATATGCGAGATCATCTCTCAAGAGGGGCTTATAGTATCTTAGTATGTATAATGGATTATTGCCTCAATCTGGAAATGGCATATGGAACTGTTTAGAGGTTAGAAAATTAGGTAATTTTTTTTTAGCATAGCTGAGGCTATAATCAAGAATCTGAGAAGTTATATGATGTAGATAGTAACCAAGACCACGAGAGACCAAGAATATATCAGGAACAGTTCAGGTATGTTGTATGCTTGGCATTCTAGACGTGTATACATCCTTTACTTATCTGTCGGTGCATGTGCTTAATATGGTTTTTGATAACATAGTTGCACATGTATTAATAGTCGTCTCACTAATATTTGTAATGTTTCCCCTTGTTGTCTTTCAGGTTTTGTACCAAGAAATCACTAGTCAACAACATTTAAACGATTTTGCAATATCATGATTGTTGTAAACTCTTGATAGAGTACAAATTAGAACGTTATAAACTGCAACATAATGTTTTCTGTACATTATTCAAGAAAGAATATTGATATATTCATCTTTTCAGGAATCAAATTTAAGAGTACAAGATGTAAATAATCTGTACATTAGAAAAAATAACAGTGAAAATACCACTGTTAAAATCATTAATTGGACATCATTCTATAGATGCAATCCAAATTTAGATTTTTATGTGTAGAGTTGGACTCATGATAAGTAAATTGTTAAGGCAATCCACAGGAACTCTTAATCCCCATACATTCATTGATTTGAGCTTGAGGCATTGATCAACTAGGGCAATTAGTCCATTCTCAGTTACATGACGGCAGCTCCATAGAACGATGGTCTGAACAAGAACAAGAAACGATCATATATGTCATGGATTTGTGTAATGTAATACCAGAAATATGTCATCATCGTCATGTGCATGTAATTAACACTTAAAAGTTAAAACTTAAAACCAATAATAGAAATATAAAAGTTAATATTCTTTTTTTAAGGAAGAAGGAGAAATTTTTTACACAAGCTAACATCTACAAATTACCTCCATTTTTGGACAACTTCTTGCAATGGCAAATAGAGATTCATCTGTGATAAATGTACCACCAACATTCAGATGCCGTAAAGACTTAGTTCTGGATATCTGTTAGAACAATTGCCATCAAAGAAGCAAAGGGAATTAACATTAGAATTATTCAGTTCCATTGATTTAGCTTGCAAAAGATAAAGTAACAACACCCAAAGTAACAATTCATCAACAAGACGAATGCCAGAGTACTATCATACTATATACAATCTAGTTTGTGAACAATGAAGAACCTCAAATTCCCAGATTTGGATCCCCTGCAGCGCTTCATACGGTGCAACGGCTGCAGGGTTGTTAGATCAAAAACATATTTTTTTTTAACAGTGTTCCAATGTCCGTGTGTTGCACCGTGTGCAATGCTGCCGAAGATCCAAACACCAAATCCTAACTGTTATTTATTACCACAACTACTGAATCCAAACACTGTGGAACGCTACAAGAGGTCCAAACACCAAATCCTCCTTTAAAATAGAATTCATCTTACTTTGCAGAAAATCAAAATTTGCAAAATTTAAAATAGGAAGATCTAAGCATAATCTCCAAAATCCGAGGCATCTAAGTTTCAGACACAGTACAGTGATGATGACATACCAGTTTAACAACTCCTTCATCTGTGATGCCAGTCAAACCCCATAATGATATGGATGTAAGATTGCTGATACACTTCGCATATGATATTCTGATAAGTCCGGCATCCGTTATTTGACAACTCCAGCGGCTCCTTGGTCTAAAAAAATACAAATAAATAATGTGGTGCATGTTTGAAATCGTACAATCATATAACCACATCCTATCTGCTTATGTTTGATGACAAGCAATCTAACTCATTACATATGGCATGTTCATGCTAATTAAACCTAACACGAATACATATCTAATGATATCAGAATATACCATAGATCTGTTAGGCCACCAATTATCAGACTACTCAGATCATGACTCAGATGTCAAGTTTCGAGTGTGACTGATACGTTAAGAGGCTATATTAGTCAATGATGGATTACATAGTTGTTTATTGAGTTGAGACTCAACCTAACATACTTGCCACTATGAAAGGTTTTCCAGTTTCAAACAAAGCAGAATGTCCATAGAGTTAAGTATCCAACAATCCCTAAACAAGCATGTTATCAAACTTCTTGCAGGGGGTAATTGACCAATTGCCATTAAATTGTCAATCCAATTCCTCATGCATTCACAATTTATTTAACTCAATATTTATGATTCATCTCCAAAAGCTCATAAAATCAATACTAAGCTTTTGACTTTGATATTTAAAGAAAGGGACATAGAATTATTATAATTATGAAAAGAAAAACTTACATATCAAGTTTTCTGAGGTTGTAAGCATGAGAAACAAGTCTAGAGGTGGAATCATCATCCATTTTCCAACCAGCAAAACTAAGATTCTGTCTCCTTGCCAAAGATTCCTTCACCCCTTGTTTCCATTTCTTGCAAACCTTGCTTGCCCTTACAAAACAAACACAATATATACCATAAACATTAATTAATGAAAAAAAAAACCTTTATATAGTATGATTTATTTTTTTGTGGGACAATTTTTTTATATAGTATCATGATTGATACAAGTGAATATACTTACTGGGCCAAATCAGTGAAGGAAGTGAATAGAACAAAAATATGAGCCAACAAGTCAATAGGCAAACGATCAATCTCAGCCTCAAGTTCCATAAAGAAGATTCTCTTGAATCCTTGATTCACCACTTACAAAATAAAGCAAATTAAATTCAACTATATAAGCTTATTGTTTCAATAGTACTTAATTGTTTCTCAATCTTAAACTATGTTATGCGTGTTGGAAATGGCTTTTGGTTCCGCTAAGTTAGTTTCTTGTTTAATACAACAATAATAATTCAATCTAACAAAGCATAGCATGAAAAAGTGTCCTCATGTTTTCGTCATCGTTTCATCTTGTCCTTTTTTGCCACATAACTTCCCTCCTACGTGTCTATCCACTTTTGTTCTTTTTTCTTCTTTTTCCATTTGTTATTTAAAAATTTGTGGTATTTACTGTTTTTATTTACACATAAATACTAGAATCTGTTAACATGGTTACAACAGATTCTGAATCTTGATTGTTTCTTGTCTTTTTAACGGTGTCAGCTTGGGGGCCATAGATGGGTCATGGACGTATTATTATTATTATTATTATTATTATTATTATTATTATTATTATTATTATTATTATTATTATTATTATTATTATTATTATTATTATTATTATTATTAT
>Ga0315914_1012111_pt1 | contig 10061 bp, 6 predicted proteins | sample MpolenodulesMG_FD_203920 | JGI IMG/M metagenome (GOLD analysis project Ga0315914, IMG submission 203920) | Medicago polymorpha root nodule microbial communities from Los Angeles, California, United States - elongated nodules | ecosystem: Host-associated > Plants > Roots > Nodule | place: USA... | reverse complement strand
TAAGCATGCATTATTACAGCCGACTGACTTATCTCGACCAAAACAAGGTGAAGTCTTGGACTATAAAGGTCTACTTAGATGATTTCTATGTGAGAAAAATAAATCATTGTAGATTTATTCCCATTAAAATCACATTCAATTAACTTTCATTAGAACGTCACTGAATCAATCTTATATAGGTAAGCTTCTAGTTTATCTATTTCATCAGACCATGCAATACATAACTCTCGACGAAGTAGATTTGGCTGAAGAAAGGAAAAAACCTAAACCTACTTATGTTAGTTCACTCTTAGACGAAGATCTCAAAAAAGAATCATTCAAATCTTCCGAAAGTACAAAAATTGTTTTGATTGGGACTACAGAGATATGCGTGGGTTGGATCAGAAATTGGTGGAGCACAAATTGCCTTTGAAGCCCTCAAAGAAGCCAATCAAGCAAGGACCAAGAAGATTTGGATGTGAATATATCACATAAACCAGAGAAGAAATCGAAAGACTATTCAAAGCTAAGTTCATTACAACCGTAAGATATGTTCATCGGATAGAAAATATATAGTAAATGTTACTATTCCTAAAGATGAATATCCTATGCCTATTGTTGATATGTAATGCTTCAGGAGTTCTGGTAATATAAAGATTGAAAAGCTAAAATTAGCATGGTGGAAGAACATGCTTCACCAACATTGACCTCTCATAATCAAAACAAACTTTAAAGATTGGAAATCACATTCTTTAATTTTTTCTTCTTCTTTAGGCTTGGTCCAAATAGGACAAAGATCATAAGCCTCATAAGACAAAAATCTTTAGGCTTTAATCAATGGTTCAGATTTGTTGAAATAAAAATGAGAACATTTAAATACTTCTACACACAATTTTGTCCCACCTCTCACACATCCTTCATACTATTTTATTGACAAGTTTTTCTCTCACACCTTCATATATTCCATTACGTCCTACTAGATCTCATACATGGCGTGGTGTATAAATTACTTATAAAAACATATAATAATAACAATAAAGGAAGACTCTGTGTTCTTATCAATAACACCATGTCAAGTTTTCATCAAGCCCACCAACAATATTTTGCAAAATGATTAAAAAAATATGAACTTTCATCTTGGCAATTTCAGCAAATATAAACTAGTTATCGTGAGCTTAACTCAATTAGTAGGAACAATGCATAATATATGTAAGGTCTGAGGCTCGAACCCCAGACACCACAAAAAAAAACAAATATGAACTAGAAAGGAAACATCTTTAACGAAGTAGATTTTATCCGATCAATTCAGTTTTGAACACAAAAAAATTAAGAATATTCACCTTACATTTACACTAGGGATGACAAAAAAATCTGCACCCATGGATATCCGCGGATAAAATCCACCACTGACACGAAGCGGATACCTTAATGGATCAATGGATAAAATAAACAGATATTTTAACTACCTCTTAATTAATGGATATGAATGCATATTTAATGGTATCCGCACCTGTGGATATCCATATCCGCTATTAGACCGAGTAAATGACTTAAATAACCTTAATACCATTCAACTTCCAAAGCAAAAAACTCTGGTGTTGTGAGTGTTATTAGTTATTACACGACTGTTCAAATTTGTATCACGCTCCTCTAAAATGAAGTGAAAATGGTCGGGATTGTTGAAGCAAAAAGCTTTGTTTTTGTTGAATATGATAAGCTTTATTTATGCTTTTGTTAAACCAAAGAACTTTATATTTATTAAATGTAAGGAATTTTGTTTATGTTTTTTTTAGTCAATGATCTTTGTTGTTATTGTAATGTATGGATATTATGTTTTGCTAAAAAAAAAATGCATGTGTTGAACTTTAGTTTTTAATTTTCAGCTAAAAAAAATGAACAATTTTTTTTATTTCTATAAATGTTATCCATGGATATCTGTATAAACCCGTGGATACCTCAAAATCCGTGGATTACCCACTAAACGGATATCCACGCAGATATGGGTATGATACGGATTTTATATTTATCCAACAAAGTGGATACAGATATCACACTATCCGCATCCATGGATATCCATTTAAATCCCTAATTTACACTGTGTTTGTATATTTCGCATTTTGCAGGACTTGTCAAGTGGAGATGCATCGCTGTTTGCTTGTATTCTTTGGAGTATATGGAAGCAACGCAACAACCAGGTGTGGAATAACGTTACAGATGTGCAAGCCTTTGTTTTAGAGAGAGCCGAGTCCTTGCTTTATGAATGGACAGCTGCCACAAATGTTAAAATCAGAACAGATTCCGGTGGAACCAGAATGCTACAACAGCAGCAATAAAACCAAAGGGTTAAGTGGTAGAAACCAAGCACAAGTAGATTCAAATGTAACGTAGACGCTTCCTTTCCAAATAATGAGAACCGAGTGGGTATTGGCGTATGTATTAGAGATGAGGAAGGCGCGTTTGTGCTTGCGAAGAACGGAATGTTTTGAGCACAAGCATGAGGTGCATATTAGAGAAGCGTTGGGTTTGTTATCAGCTCTTCAATGGGTTCATGAATTGAGGTTAGGACCAATAGACTTTGAACTTGACTCAAAGAAGGGTGTCGACAACTTTGCCTCTAACAAGTAAGATTATACGGAATATGATGCTATTATTAATGAATGTAAATCCGTATTTAGTCAGTATTATGAAAACTCTAGTATTGAGTTTGTACGGAGACAAACAAATGAGGTTGCTCATAAATTAGCAAAGGCGGCCCTATTGTCAGTTAGTTTTCGGCTCCTAGTTGAGCCACTTGATTGTATTGTACACATTTTGACTAGTGAAATGATATAAGACCTCTTCTTTCAAAAAAAAAAAAAAAAGTCCATAAGGTCCATACATGCATTTTTAAGGTTTATCATCTGTTTTGGCCCATTCTTAACCAAATGGAAAAATAGAAAGGAAAAAAAAATCAAAAATACAATGAAGGTGAAATTGAGAAGAGTTAGAAACAAGATGGCATGTGATTGCAATGTGTTGGCTATTTCCATTTCAATTGAGGTTAGTTGCACTTTATACATCTTCTTGCTTTATTCCTTTTTTCGGTAACACTACAAACTTGCAAATCATCTCCACAAATAGTAAACTTTAGACATCGACACACTTTAGGAGGTGAGAGGAATACTAATCTCTTCTCTCTCTTAGTGTCTACTATCCTCTCTAACCAATATCACCAAAATGCAAACACAACAAGAAACCAACAGAAAAAACTCCAAAGGGTGTTCAACCTTTTCAGTATAGTCATAGCTTTCTTTTATCTTTTGCTTTTTCACGTTTCCATTTTAGTGCTCCAAACAACACATCTTGTTGCAACCCACCACCTTGCAATTTTGTCTTCTTCCTCGTATCTTGACCTAGTTTTGAATATAAATAGGAACTATAATCATTTTCATGAATAATAAAAAATCAGCAAGCCACACTATGCTCCTACATCTAAATCACTTCCTTTAGAACAACCATTAAACCACCTTCATCTTCATTTTTCACTAACCTTCTCATACAACTAGAGATAAAACACAGAAACTATAAAGAAAAAATCTCAAAAAAACAGTAGTGGAAAAAGAAGAGGAAGAAGAACAACACACTTGCTTTTCTAACAACCACCTTCACTGCCACCTGCTATTTACGAATCAACCTTCATGCTTGAACTCGTAATATGGTTTCTAAAGCCTTTCCTCATGTTTGGCATTTGATTTTTTTTTTTTTGTTTTAATTGGTGATTTTTTTTTTGACAAGAGTTTTAATTGGTGATTAGTTATTATATTTATTTTCATTTGCTATTATATTATTTTCTCCCTAAAATAATTATATTATTATTATTTGCCTCGCATAAATAGATTCAACTCATTGTTTTTATTTATAAGAATACAAATAAACTAAGAAAAACAAACGTTACTTAAAAATGAGATTGACTAAGATCTGATATCTTGTTAATCACAAATGTTTATGACACATGAGGTGATATAGTTTGGAGATTTTAAACATCCAAATAAAAATAATGAACATTTTTTAAATAATTGAGATCAACTAAGATATAAGATTTGTTTTAAAGAAAAATGTGGCATTTTGTTTTTTTTTTTTGACAAGTGTGGCATCTTGTTAATCTCATATATTTAGGACATGTGAGTTGTTACAATTTGGTGATCTAAAATCTCTTAAATAATGTGTATCAAATAAAATATGATTGATTGAGAGGTGGCATCTTGTTAATCCTAATTTGAGACACTAAATTCAAACAACTAATGATCTATTAAATTCCTGACCAAAAAAAAAAAAAATCTATAAAATTCATCACAATCAACTTCCCTCACACAATATATATATGGCTGCTAACTGACTCCCACCTAAAAATATGAAGGAGTGAGTTAGCAAGCTTACTCAAAATTGCTTTTGATAAAAAAAGATTGATCTACGTATTTAAAATTATCTTTTTCTTAATTAAAGCAATGAAGTGTTTTTTTAACTAACATAGCAAAATGAAGTTTTTTTTAAGGGAAACTGGAGTTTTGTTTTAACGGAAACTGAATTTTTTTTTAAATTAATAATAATTTTCTTTTTTGAACGGAAACCGAAGTTTTTTTTTACCTTAATAATATAACTGAAGCTTATCTCTTAGACCAAAAAAAACACTGAAGTTTATTATGATAGAATAATTGCAAAAATTGGCCCATAAAATCATGTTTATAAAAATAATAGTGTCAAAAAAAGGTTTTATTATTACTTAAAAATTGGCCTAAGTAGTCACGTTTATAAAAAAAAACTTTTGTAAATTTCATACGAAGTCACGTAACTCACGTTAAAAAGAAAAGTTTAAAAGGAAATGTTAAAAAAAACAAGTTGATGATGGTCACGTTTAAAAGAAAAAATGTTTCCAAACAAAAAAAACTATAACAAAAAGCAAATTACAAGCGACCCAAATTTGGAGAAGTTCTTTTTAATATGCCAAATGGCATAGTTGCCCTAAAAAAAGAGAACGAGACAATTTATACCACTCGTACACATTCCCCTTAGGGTTTAAGGACTTTTGAGAGAGAACCTTTCATAAAACATTTGTGTAAGCATATTGCGATAATTGTTATCGTGAAAAGGCTCTAATTTTCTTTAGGTATGGTACAAAAAACATATTCACTTATAACACACTCATTAATAGAAACATCTTCAAGGTGTGGATCAACGTACAACTCAATGAAAAATGAGACACTCATTTCTTATTCTTAAACTTTTATGGCAAGTTTAACGGACTAGTCAAATACATTGAAGATAATTTTGAAGAAATTATGTATTGTAATGTTGAAAAAGATAAGAAACATCCAAAGTTTTTGTACAGTCACTTTTTTAAATGCAAGATTCTTATCCAAAATGCATGAAGTGCATAAGCGATTTCCCGCAAAGAAATGACATTACACATGGGTGGAATTTCTAAAGTACAAGTATCTTCAAGGTCATTTTAAGATAGGTTTCGAAGTTAGGTTTCAAAACCTATCTTAAAATATCCTTGAAGATAATGTTACTTTATAAGTTCCTTCTACGTAAGGTCATTTAATTGCATGAAATTGTTTGAGAGTTTCATACACTTCAAGTAAGAACCTCACATTAACTAAAATGCTCGTACAAATACTTGGTGTTTGGTATCTTTTTCCAACGTGTTATAATGCTTCATTTCTTAAAAAATATGTGCAGTATACTTAATTACCTCAAGTAGTTAAAATTGACTTAAATGTTTAAGGACGTGGGAATGAGTTCTTCATTTTTCATTGAGTTGTCTAGATGAATGTGTTGTACGTTAATATACTTTTGGCACCATGACTAAGTTGAAATAGAGTTCTTCGTGTTAATAGTTGTAGCAACATGCTCGCATAAATGCTCTATGCAATGTTCTCTCTCAATGGTTGAAAGATGGTTGTGTACAAGCACGAGTCGTAGAAAATGTTTCTTTCCGAGTTTTAAAGATCTTATCATAAGGTTGAAGTTTCTTACATAATTTGGGTAACTTTACAATTTGGCATATTAAAGAAAACATCTCTGAATTTGTGTTGCTTCCATAATCTGTTCGTATGATCTCTATCAAAGTTTTTTCTATTACCCTCATCCAATGACATTCTAACATTTATTCTCGGGATGGTTCTTTGTTGAACAAATTAATGTTTTCTCAAAGATTGTGAAAAGTGTCGGAATTGTAGTAGTCACCCATTGAAGTTTTTTGAGTTTTAAAGAAAACATCTTTAAATTTGTGCTGCTTCCATAATCTGTTCATATGATCTATATCAAAGTTTCGTCTATTATCCTTATCCAAACGCGTTCTATCAATGTATTCTCGGGTGGGTACTTTGTTGAACAAAGTAAGGTTTCCTCAAAGATTGTAACAAGTGTAGGATTCGTAGTAGTAAGCCATTGTGGCGTTCTCCTAATCGATACAAGTTTCCTTGAATAAATCTAAGTAGTTGCTCGCACATTAATAAGGGTGATTACATTTACTAACGTTCAATTTTGTGATCAAATTATCATCTATATTGTGATTTGATTAATTTTTTTTTTGGTAGAAAATTTTAGGGTGAAAAGACAGTGCTCCCAATCCAATGTAAGGGAGACCTTAGAGTTTAAAGAGCACTCGCAAATGAATTTACGTTTGAGAAAACCCCCATTTGGGTCTTTGAAAGTGTCACTCGCAATCAAACTAGTCTCTGGATCAAATTAATGAATCAAAAACTTCCTCAATGTATGTTATGTTAGTCAAATTCATCCAAAACGTTAACTTGGTGTTAACAGTGCTGATGTTTCTGTTACACTAGAAATAAAAAAATCAGCAAGCCACACTATGCTCCTACATCTAAATCACTTCCCTTGGAACAACCATTAAACCACCATCATCTCCATCTTTTACTAACCTTCTCATACAACTAGAAATAAAACAGAGAAACTATAAAGGAAAAAAACTTCAAAAAAATAGTAGCGGGAAAAGAAGAGGAAGAAGAACAACACCCTTGCTTTTCAAATAACAACCTTCACCGCCACTTGCTCCCTTACGAATCTACCTTCATGCGTGAACTCGTAATTAATATGGTTTCTAAAGCCTTTCCTCATGTTTGGCATTTGATACTTTTTTGTTTTTTTTTTAATCGGTGATTAGTTATTATATTATTTTTCACCTAAAATAATTATATTATTATTATATTATTTGTATTTGCCTCGCATAAATAGATCCAACTCATTATTTTTAGGCTTAAAGGAGAGGACCAATATGATTACTGGCAACTTAGATAAGGAACCAACTTACACGTTTTTATAGTTATGGGACCATATTAAAACAAAGAATTAAGTTAAGTGACCGACTATTTAATTAAGCCTCATTTTTTTTTTTGTGAAGAATACAAATAATTTTTTTAAAAAAAAAATTTACTTAAAAATGAGATTGACTAAGATGTGATATCTTGTTAATCTCAGATGTTTATGACACATGAATTGTGATAGCTTGGTGATTTTAAACCTTTAAATAAAAATAATGAACATTTTTAAAATAATTGAGATTGACTGAGATATAACATCTTGTTTTTAAAAAATTGTGGCATCTTGTTAATCTTATATGTTTAGGATATCTGAATTATGACAACTTGGTGCTCTTAAATCTCATAAATAAATTGTTTCAAATAAACTAGGGAAAATTACACTAACCTCCCCTAAACTCTAACTAAATGTCACTCACCTCCCCTCTATTTTTTAAAAAGACATTGACCTCCCCTCACACTAACTCTGTTTAATCTCCGTTTGAAGAAGAAAAGAAAAACCTTCCATTCCTAATATTTGTTTTTATAGAAACATCACTTCCATTTTTCCGTTTGAAGTGCGATTGGTTGATGAAGAAATAAGATGCCCAGTTTCGTAATCTGCAATGAGACTTACCAAACTTGTCATGAAGATCCCATTCTATGGTGGAACGGATACAATACCAAACACTCTAAACCTAATTTCCAAGATTAAAGGACATTACGTGACATTGCTAAATCTTGTTTAATCATCAATTTAATCTGGCATTAATCCTTTGTTTATACCGTTAATTCCATTTCTTTGATATTTATTTTCTTAATTGAAATCATCTTTCATTAGGTTAATCAAATCAAAATTTCAATGTTGGTAGAAATCAATATAGCAACGTAATTGGTGAAAGCATACAAACAAGATCTCAGAGTATAAATGTGTGACGAGGCAAAGATTAAACTGAAGGAAAAAATGAGTTAGGAAGGTGACGTGATTAATAATTAGCTGACAATGATTAAAAAGTTAGGAATACATTTACATTTCAGTTTTGAGAGGGAATGCCAAAAAGGTTACAAACCCATTACTATTCTAATCTTATAAGGTTTTTTGAATGTTTGGTTGATTATATTAGTGGAACAGTGGATTGATTGGATTCAACAATAAAGGTTTGTCCCCACAATGTTAATAGAAGATTCTTAACCAAAAAAAAGTTAACGGAAAAATCAATGGTGTTAAAAGAGAAGGGAAGTGCTTGTCTATTTGATTAAAACTTAAGGGAGGTTAATGTTAATTTTAAAACTAAAGGGGGAGGTGTCAATGTCGTTTGGATAAACCTTAAAGGAGGTGGATGTAATTTTTCCAATAAACTATGATTGATTGAGATGTGGATCTTGTTAATCCTAATTTGAGATACCAAATTCAAACAACCAATCTATAAATTCATCACAATCAACTTCTCTCACACGATATATATTAATCAAATTCACAATGTCTAGTGTTATTAGATTTATCTCAACAACAAACATTTCTTTAAAATCAACCCACTATTAATTTTTACCCAAAACAATATAGCTTTGATTTTTCTATTGCAGCGAGAGATACATAGAAGCAAGAGATCACTTCTTTTTTTTTTTAGACAAAAGGAGGGTAGCTAGCAAAGAGCTAGGCTACCAAAATGTATTAATAAGAGAAAAGGAAACAAAGGAGGGGGACAAGAACCAAAACCTGCAATAAACTTAACAAAACCTATAGAAAGGTAACCCTAGTTTGTTCTTTCCAAAAGTTTCTCTAATACAATCAGGAATGTTTAACCAAACTCTCAGATGGGTAACACTTAAACCAAAATTGGCCAAAACATCTGCACAAGTGTTTCCTTCCCTGAATATATGAGTAACAATGAAATTCATAGATCTAGTGATATGCAAGCAGATTTCCCATCTATTACACAATCTCCAGGGAACAATGGATAGATTTTTAATAGCATTAATAACCAAAGCAGAATCACACTCCAACCATAAATTCTTCCAATGAAATTGACTTGCCAGCTCAATGGCACACATTGCTCCATGAATTTAAGCATGGAAGGCATCAGAATTACCTGTGTTCTCAGCAAAGCAAAGAAGAAAATCTGCATCATGGTTCCTAAAACTTCCTCCACATCCAGAAGAAAGAGCAGTAGAGGACCCATCCGTATTACACTTTATCCAATGGGGTGGGGGAGGTTTCTAACGGACCTCTATAATGTTTGGCGCTTTAGGAGGGTGGATACGAACATTGAAACGTTTGAGAATGACAAAATTAGAGACACTTGCAGAAGCAACAACTTTAGAGAGATTACCAGTCAAAGCAGTACTTGAAATGATATAAAGAGAGCTCTTCCAATGAATTTTCCTGCTTGAGAACCTCAATTGATTTCTTGCATACCAAACTGTACATATGATGTTAATCATGGCTGCTGTGATTACCAATCTGCACTGAGGGTTCCATGATCTATTACAAATGTTCCACATATCTGTCACTGACTGGAAGTGTAGCTGTTTGTTGATCAGAGAGGCAAACCAACGCCACAAATTAATTACATATGTGCATTCAAAAAATAAGTGAAAGGAACTCTCCTCATTCATGTTACATAAAGAGCACATAAAAGGTAAAAGGCAGCCCCTAGCAGCAAGATTTTCATCAGTGGGGAGCTTGTTTAACATAAGCCTCCAAACAAGCATAGACTTTGATGGAGGAATATCTTTTTACCAAATAATTTTTGCCCAGGGAACTTTGGTGAAGTGGTGTTTCTT
>Ga0315914_1012110_pt1 | contig 10061 bp, 3 predicted proteins | sample MpolenodulesMG_FD_203920 | JGI IMG/M metagenome (GOLD analysis project Ga0315914, IMG submission 203920) | Medicago polymorpha root nodule microbial communities from Los Angeles, California, United States - elongated nodules | ecosystem: Host-associated > Plants > Roots > Nodule | place: USA... | reverse complement strand
ATTATTATTTAAAAGGAAAATATATGCCATTGTGTGATATCATGTGAAGTTTTGTAACATCCTAATTATTAAATTTATTCCTATTATTTAATAACAATCGTTGGGAAATAGGGTGTTACAATTGTCGATATGACTCGTGCATCGCACAGGTCGGCGGAATAGTTGGCATATATTAAACTAGGGTCATGTTAACTTGTGCTCTTAAGGCACATGTTAAAGTTTTTACAAAGAGCAAGTATTTATTAAAAAACATTAAATTTCAATCTAGTAAGAAATAAATTGGCACAATTTACGATGCATAATTTCCAACTTTGGAACCTTAACATGTGCCCTTAGAGCATCCACAATGGAGAGGATTGCGATTCACTACAGTCTGCGAGAAGACACAGTCATGCAGTCGAAGAAATCTCAACAATTCAATCTATTATATGGTTCAGATTTGGCAACTTTGTAATTGCACACCATAATGAAAAACCACAAGATTATAAAATATTAAAACCCAATTTACATGAGATATCTTGCCCAATTTTGTAAGGTTTGTTTCTTCATCTTTTCCCGAAATCTGGAAAGCTAGAAGGTCTACTTCATCCCTGTTTCTCATGTTTAACTTTTCATAAACTAATGGACATGAATATATCTATACACATGTATTTATGTTTAATTAGCTCAATCAAATTCCAATTCTTTCCAAACCAATCAAGAATGACAATCTACTCAATTTAACAGTGGCTAGTTCTAGCAATCCATATTAGTGTTTTTAATTGAACACAACACACCACCACAGAACAATCAACCATTTAAGTCGAACATCACCATGAAAGGGTTGTTTGTGGTGGGCCGATTTCCTTCATCTTGAATAAATTGTGGAGTTGAGTAAATTGAAAACCTCATCTCAATTAAGATTAATAGGCCTGCTATAGAAGATGAAGAGAATTAAGTTGCATGAATCGTGTCATAAAGAGAGAAGATTGATGACTGAGTTAGTTGGATTTTTGGAGCATGTTTTTACTTTATTTTATAAAAAATTGGCGTGGCTGCTTTATGAATGTTGGATGTATCCAACAGCCATTTTACGCCTGACTGCTGTGACTGCGTACTTTCTCCAACTGCAGTCAATCGCAATCACAATGGAGAGACCCATTTTTCGATACTTAAATGGGTTTACACATCACTTACTTATAATTTTTTAATAGTAGTACCTAATAAACACTCAATCCCTCCAACTTATATCTCACACAAAGTTCTTAAATGAGACTCACTAATCAACTATCAATAACATTTATTTTTTTTTGAATAAACTATCAATAACATTATATCACTACATTTCAATTTTTTAATATAAAAGAGTGCGGGTCCCGCTTAAAGTTGGGGGTCTTAAGTAAGACCCCGAGTCTTATAAGACCCTGAAAAAGATTCTCCCCAACGGAGTACCTAATAGGTACCGGGTCTTAAATGTCTAAGACCCTCCCATTGGAGATGGTCTTAGTGCACAAGTTAGCATTTTCCATTAAACTATCATCTATGAAGCACAAACATTCCTTGGATTAGGCGTGTCTCAACGTCGGACGTGTGTTGTGTCCGACACCGACACGACACTGACACATATGATTATACTGAATTATGTGATTTTCTCAAATTATTAAGGATGTCGGCATGTTAGTATCTGTGTCGTGTCTGATGTCCGTGCTTCATAGACTATTATCATATAACATATTTTCTTTGTCAAGTGTCAATTTGCAAATGGTAGCAATAATAGATTGGACCCAACTATAATTTTGTTTGGTTGTGGATTAATCTAATCAGATCGTGTCTACTAGTATAATAGTACCATTTAGATTTTTTTTTTCCCTTGTATTTTGGTAACAGAATATGGTTCTTTTTACAAATGTTCAGTTTTTTTATTTCTGTCACTATTTTTCTGTTGAAATAGCAAAATGTATTTTCTGAGATTAAAGGACATTGTCATGTCAGTATGGATTATTTTTACAATGACATTCAACGAGAGTCCTTTACTTTACCATTTCATAGCAATTATTTTAAGATTAAATTACAAGAATAGAGTGACATGTCAAAGTGACGAGTTCTCATTTTGGTTAACACTAATATTATATATTTTTTTGTTAACATTGTTTAGAGGACAATCATACAATACATCGGAACATCTTCAAACCAATCCAACCTACCTACTTCTCCATTCAACCTGTGCTAGACAATGCTCAACAATGACCCTTGCTGACATGGAAACAAAAAAAGAAAAAATCTTATAAAATTGGTTACGGACTGCTATTAATTTCATTCAATTAGGCTTTGTTTGCGAGTTTGGAGGGAAAGGGAGGGGAAGGCTTGGGAAAAAAGGAATGAGCAAGTGGAAGAAATAGAGGAAAATGGGGGGAGAACTTTGGTGGGTTAACTTTTCCTCGTAATACTAAACCCTTCTCATTTGTGCAAACTAAAAAATTGTATTGGAATAGGTTTTTGGGAGGTTTTGGAGGATTGAATTCTTCAAATTTAATCTATGTTGTTATATTATTTTTAAAATAAAAAATATAGTAATCATATGTATTAATTTAACATTTTCTAAAAAACTATTTTTAAAAAATTTGAAAGATTTATCCATTTTTTCTCATATTTTCCACCCCTCAAAGCATTCCCTTCCCCTCCCCTCCAAACTCGCAAACAAAGCCTTAGTCAAGCCCCCAATATAATTTTACATATAACACCACTCCCTCCTCATCAATGCAAAGCCTATGTCCATACAATCCACTTGTCCCAAGTCACTAATGTTTGAACGCTATCTTATATTATCTTCACAAAAGACTAATAATTTCTAAAAGGGACAGAGAGCTCATAGAAGATATGGAAAAAAATCCCATATTACCTTATAATCATCTACTATTCTTAACTCACATCCACTAATGTCGCAATGCAAATGCCACTTAGGGGGCCTATCTGTTTTATATTGTCTAATATAGCTCTCTTTATTTGATAGTAATATATATAACTAAAAAGAATACAGTATGTAAACACAATTAAGGAATGCCAAGCCACACTAAAAGATTATGAGTTAGTATAAAGATACAAAAGACTGATAAATTCTAGATTAGACACGATGTGCAGAAAGAAAAAGATTTACATCAGATAAAGTAGCATCTAGAGGGGATATTTGAATTCAGTAGATAGTAGTTTTCCTCATGCAACATTCAAGGATCAATATCTGACTCCAATACTTTATCTCCTTGAACATGACAATGCTCATCTTCAGACACATTCTTTTACTCAACTTTATTGTTCAATGATTTGTTTTGTCGTGGCATTTTGGAAGAAATATCTGTATAATCGTCAACTTCACAGTTTTCTGGTTGTCTCACTCTCTTACTTCCAGCATTGTTTGAGGATTGGGACTCTGTTGGTTTGGACACAGGAACATAGCCGTCATTACTCTTTTCATCTATATGCTGCTTACCAACTCCATTAGCACATGTTTTCATACATGAAGGATATGACCGCACAAAAGTATCTTCACATCCACCACCAAAGGGTGTTCCACCGTTACTTTTAGAGGCTGGTTTTGGTGGAGCCTGCATCGGAGACACTTTTGGGGCACCGAATGCTACAGGTGATGGGGCAGCCTGATAACTAGCAAGAGCTACAAATGATTTCTTACATTTTGGACAGATTACGGCCTTGTTAAAATAATATGTGTAGACCTTCAACCTGAAATTACAATGTGTGCAAATTGTCCAGAATATCTGCTGTGAAGCTTTCAGTTGAGCATTCGTAGAAGAAATGAATGAAGAGTTTTTTTTCAAACATTCTGTCATAGAAGAAAGGTATGAAGAGTTTTTTTTCAAGAATTCTGCTAAATTTGGAACTTGATTTGCTGCAAACACATTTCCATTTGTGTGATGGGATGGTTTTGGTGGAGCCTGCATTGGAGCCACTTTTGAGGCACCAAACGGTACACATGACGGGGAAGCATGGTAACTTGTAGCAAGAGGTGTAAATGATTTCTTACAATTCTGACAGAGTATGGCCTTATTAGTATATATGGAGAACTGATACTGGCACCTGAAATTACAATGTGTGCAAAAAGTCCAGAATGTCTGCAGCGAATCTTTCAGATGGGCATTCGAAATCTCTGTCATAGAAGAAATGTTTGAAGAGTATTTTTTCAAACATTCTGCTAAATTTTTTGCTGGGAACACATTCCCATTTGAGCGATGGTACGAGGCCTTAGTTACCGAATCTCTCATATGGGCTTTAACCTTCACATCGTATAAAGATCGTTTTGCCTTGTCAGTCAACAGGCTATTGGCTTCTCCAATCATCTTGAAAGCAGCTTCTGCACCAGCAAATTTATTTTTATCAGGATGAAGTAGCAGTGCAAGCTTTCTGTACTGTTTCCTTATGATGGCTTCCTCGGAGAGACTTTCTGCCTGAAGAATTCCATACCAGTCCATTTCAGACATAGAGAGTTTGTTGAGTGCAGCATTGTGAACCTCACAAACAGCAAGGATCTGAGCAATGTTTTCAGCATCAGCATACAGCTTTTTGGCCTTGTTAGCAAACTTCAGTGCCTCTACAAATTCACCCGTTTGCATCTTAGTTTCCGCCAGTTGTTTTACCCTCACAGCCTCGTCTTTGTTGCACTCCATTAGTGAATTGATGTCTCAGTTTCCTCAAGCAGCACTTTGTGTTCCGCTCCACCTAATTGACACAGACCAAGCAAAGATAAAATTAAGCCAACACATCACTACTCTATGAAACATTTACACTGACATGGGCACCAAATTACACTACAATGACACATAGACATAGGTAATCGTTAAAAAAAACAGAGAAATAGTTGAATGAAACCATAGTCATGTCGGTGCTCTATAGTCACTACTATATGATGATGCATTACTAACATAATAGATAACGTCGTAAACATGGTCTATAGACATGATCAAGAATAAAACATTAATTTCATTGAGAAATTTAAACAAATAGCATGTCAAGTATTTAAATACAATAAATCACAATGAACTTACATCAATATAAACTTGCATAGCAAGTAATCAAATCTAAAACACAAAAACCTCCAATTTATTCTACCATACACGTTTGTTCTAACAAAATACGTAGTTTTACATAGAGAACAACTCACTGTTAATTATGTAGTGGGAAAATTATGAGGTTTCTACCTTTGGTAATTTGCCCTAAATTCTAAAGTATACAGATACTAATAAAGAATGCAAAATCCAAATTGATTATATAGCTACTAATAAGCAGCATAATATATTTCCCTTAATTGTCATGCTATTTTCCCTAATTTCCGATGATACTAATAAACGGCATAATAATATAAAAAAAAAAACGAAATTTATGATTACTAGTAATTAAAAATTGAAACTTTTTTTATTTAGTGAATTAAAAATTGAAACTTGAATGGTGAAATCGAATGCAGAGAGATTAAAATATATAATAGGAGGAAGATGATGAAGAATGCAGAACTTACCAATGACTCTGTTGAATTGAAATTATATGTTGAGAAACATCTCTAAACTCTATATTTCAAGCACTTTAAATGGGCCTCACCCGCTTGTAATGTAGTTTAGCATGGACTCGTAATTTTCGAACGACTTTTTTTTTGTTTATAAACCCTTCTAGAAAATAATCTTTTGAAAGTTTCTTTTTTATAGGGAATCTTTTGAAAGTTGTTTAATAAGTTCTAAAGAGAAAATAGGAGGCGTCATCACAAAATATAAGAGTATTACTTTTTCCACCCTGCTGCCTTCTTGCACGCCCTATAAAAATTCCAAAAATACCCTTGGTTCGGATTTAGTTTTTCGAACCAGATTGTTAGTGTTTTCAAAAAATAAAATCCGGACACCTACGATATGAAATTTTGTGTCTTTCTTTGATGTCAAGGGTCTCTGTTGACCGTTATACGACCCCCACATAAGCTGCAACGCAATTGCAGGGGTCGTATGAACGGTCAACAATGACCATGACACCGCAGACACACCTAAAAGCTACCTAAAAAACTAAAATTAATTGAACAAAATGTAAGAAAGGAGGTGAAGAAGAATGAAGGAAATTGGTGAAGATCCAAGCCTTTTTATAGCCTTAAATCAGTCATAGATCTTAATTACAATTAAATAAAACGTGTTCCACAACCTAAACCGTGCAAAAATCATTAAACACCCCACTAACCATCCAAACCTTTGGTGAAACGCCACCGTCCAAAATGAAACTGAGGGGTTTCAGATTTTATATTCCGGAATGCATGAAGCTTGTCCGAAGTATAAAATCTGAACTGCATCAAACCTTTTATTTGGAGCATTTTCGTGGCAAATGTCTTGGAAAAAATAGACGTAACGTAACATAAATAAAAACAACATATTCATCATATTCGTCTGGTGTTTCAAGAGGATTTCTTTGAGTTAGATCTTGCTGCCTTGCCAAATGACATATTCATCTGGCAGGCAGCAAGATCTAACTCATAGCAAGCTCTTGATATTTTTGAGTTATCTATCTATCAAGGAGGCAACAAGGAGTAACTATATATTTTTGAAAGCATGTTGAGGATCTTCACCATGCTGGCACATAGAGAGCTATCTACTTTGCGGCAGCATGACAAAGATCCTCAACACAATGACAAAAAATTTCATGGTTTTCTATGGTGTGTTTGTGTGTTTTGTTGGTATTGAAGCTGAAAACCGACGATCACTTATTTATAGAGGTCCTTGGATGTTGTGGACCACATAAACTCTTGGTGCAATGTGATCTATACAAAAGGATCCTATGCTGAAGTATTCCAGATTTAGTTTTCCGGAATTCACTTACGGCCTTCGTGAATCCGGATTTCATAATCCGGAGTGGATAGCTTTGGTTATTTTTTCGATTAAATGAACATCTTTGTCGTTAATTAAAACATAATGAAAGTTTAAATAATATATATATTATTCAAAACATAATGCAACAACATAATTCAACAACACATAACTAACACGCAGTTAAAACAACATAAAACACGTGCTTAATTAAAACATGGCACATTATCACGGATCACCTAAACTAATTTCTTCATCTGGTCCCTCCAGCAGAGCCCTGGTCTCTTCGTAGTTCCTGGGCCGGTTCAAACTTTTCAGAATTTGTTCAGCAGATCTAACCAACGAAGCATCCAACTCGATCAGTCCTCTAATACTGTGCTGACTAAAGACAGAGAACATGGTTCTCACGTCGTCGTCGTTTGTGAGTTTCATCTGGCTGAACCGAAGAGATGAAACTGAGTCGGACAATGGATATCAATATTCAACACCGACCACCCTCCTCGTGTCTCTTTGGTCGAGTTGACGGCTGATTTGATCCAGCTCATCCTTCATCCCGGAGAGGGTGACATACTTGCGAATCCTAAACAGATGGGGTGGTGTTCCACCATTGTAGTAGACTGCGGCTAGCTTGGTGTTCGGATCAAAGCCAGGGAATTCCATGATTTTTTTTTGCTGTAGTTTACTTGTAATGAAAACAGGGACCCCTATTTATAGAGTTATCTGGGTGTTCTGGACCACAAAAACTCTTCGTGCAATGTGGATCACACAAAAGAATCCAATGATGAAGCTTTCCAGATTTCAAAATCCAAACCATCCATCACCCTACAGGAAGAGCAAAATTTCCCGTAGTTTCACCATGATCGTATTATTCCAGAATATATAATCTGGAATCCATGTGTAATCTGGATTACATATTTCAGACTGCATTAAAAGCTTTTGGCCTGTGGTATGCACCACAAAGAAAACATTTCTCAAACATTTTGGACGGTGGTAAAGTTAAAAAACATGTTTTTACACGTTTTTTTACCCTATTAATGGCTTCAAACACGTTTTTTTGACCCTCCCCCTATAAATAGGCTTCAAAAGTTCACAATTTCTCACACAAACCTCTCCCACCCTCTCCTCCCCTTCCTTCTCCACTGCTGTGTTTCCATCGTTGGTCTTTCATAGAAAGAGGCCTCTTTGGAAATCCATCAAGGGTTATATGATCGGTCAACAGGGAAGGGTCTGTCTGGGTGTAAGTTTGACCATCATGGTCTATTGCTCCCTAGAGGCCCATGTGCCTCCTCTGTCTCCCCTCCAACAGTGAAGCTACTGGTATGTCCTATGAGCAAAATTGTTTTCTTCTTCCCCTCCCTCCTCTTTACCCCCCCTCTGTTTCCCCTCCAACAGTGGCTGGAGCCACTGGTATAGCTTACCTCCTCCCCCTTAGAAATAGTTTTAGGTTATTATGTAATAAGATTAGAAATAATTTTAGGTTCTTATGTAATAAGCTTAAAAAGTTTCAACATTATTGTAATGTATCATTAATATATCAATAAAATGAGTTGTTTTTATTCTTTTGTCTTTTTATTTCAGTTTTACATCTCTATTTGCAGTTATTTTACGAATTTGAAAGCTTAAAATGAAAAATTCTGGAAAAAGATCATTCCGGATTATAAAATTCGGATAAATCTGGAAAATTCTAACATTGTTGTTCGGAATAAATAATCCGGACAAGAGTATTTTTGGAAAAAAAAAGGGCGCGCTAGAAATCCATAGGGTGGAAAAAGTAATACTCAAAATGTAATCTTCCCCAAATGCTGGCGAGCCAGGCTTTCGGGCCGATCTATGAAAAATACTAGAAACAATAGTTTAAAAAGTAATTTTGATAAAAAAAATTATTTTTGATTGGCTTCGGTAAAAAAAAAAAAATGTAGGTTGATATTTTTTCAAGAGAAATGCTAGCAACACACCTTTTAACACACATTCTCTTTAATTGGTTAAAATTCATATGAGACCAACAAAATTTAAATAGGACCCACATGATTTGGTGGGACCTATGTAAATTTAAACCAATCAAAGATAGTTTGGAAATTAGCTATTAAATAGAAAAAAGTGAAGTTCAACGAATTAAAACTTAAGGAAATAGAAGAAATTACATGACAAATGTGAAAAAGAGGGAAAGTTGTTGCTTGGAAATCAATGAATATTGAAGAATACCGGAAAATGACATAAGAAATGAAAAATGTTAAAACCCTAAAACGGCGGAGGAAAAAGTAAGAAAGAGAGAAGAAACTCACCAAATCCCAAACACCCTCTGCAAGCAGAACCCTGCCCCCTTTCATAAGCGATTTAAAAGGGTCGGGCCGGGTTGGTTGGATTTAACATGGTCTAGGGCGGTTTAAAATGCTTACGGGTTGGTTGTTTTTAACATGGGTCGGGTCGATGTAAAATGATTGTCGGATTGGTTGATCCAGTAACAATCTCATTAAAAAAATCCATTTGCATTACATTGCACTAACATATGTAATACTTATATTAGATGACAAAAACTGTTATTGTAACACTTAATTGTTGGTATACTTTACCAAATAAAAAGAATAAACATTAGCATTTGTATTTTATATACACAAAATCTTGGTGTGAGTGTAGTAGGATTTATTGAGTTAAATAAATTTGTCCGCTAATTGCTTTTGAGTAGACATCACCTTGTGGAGGAATTTAATATTCATCCTATTTAAGAGAAGAGTAAAGGGATATTGATATCTGGAAATGTTGTTAATGTCATGAGGAGATGTGTTTGTTCTTAAACTATTGTATAACATTGCAAAAAATATACCAAATTTTCAAAATCAACATTACCAAGTAAAACAAGTACTGAAATTACTAAAATGTTAATCAAATAAAGAAAATCAAACATAATACTAACCAAAAATCAAACATAAAAAAGACAAAAGTACCGAACACAATCACCAATATAACAATATTAAACTCCAAAGAAACTAACACATGAATTCACCCACCACATACTTAGTTAGCACCACCAACAGACTTGGCAAAAGAATCCACCATTCTTGCCAAAGTCACAACATGGGCATCCATTTGATTCATCATCGCAACGAGTGATAAGTGTTAAAAAGGAGTTAAATAGACTATATATTTTAGGCACTTTGATTACTTGGTTTGCAAGTTATCCTGCGAAAAGCTCACAAATACTGAAGAATCATTCAATTATGCTTTTCACATCTAATGCCAACTCTT
>Ga0315914_1012109_pt1 | contig 10062 bp, 4 predicted proteins | sample MpolenodulesMG_FD_203920 | JGI IMG/M metagenome (GOLD analysis project Ga0315914, IMG submission 203920) | Medicago polymorpha root nodule microbial communities from Los Angeles, California, United States - elongated nodules | ecosystem: Host-associated > Plants > Roots > Nodule | place: USA... | reverse complement strand
TGTTAGACGCACGTTTGGCTGCTCCACCGCCAAACCAAACATGTACTAACTTGAGTTGTTGATGACTTAAAATCAAGTCATGACCAATTTATCTATGATTTTTAATCAATCAAATTTTAATCGAACTGAACCAAACCAAACCGATAGTAGAGTAAAAAAAGTTAATCAAAGTGGCTCATATAATTCACTCATAATATAAAAAGAATATAAATATTCCTCAGCCACCACAAACATTACCTCCACCAATCACAACTCACCCCCTTTGACCTCTCTTTCTCTTTCTTTCATTTTCTCACTCTTCAATTCCCTGTTTCATAGATCACTGTCTTTCAAATCACAACAAAGTAACATCATCATACACATTTCTGTTCCACTTCACTGCTTCTTTCACAACCACCACTTATGCTTATTTTCATCTCAAACTTCACAACTTTTTCACTTTCTCAATTACCCTCTTCATTCTTTTTCTTCCATTAAAATTCTTCAACTCATTTTTATCTAAATTTACACTTTTTATGCATTTTTAAACTGACCCAGTTGCTTTATTTCACTCATAAACCCTTATGTTCTAAAATTTGTTGTGGGTTTTGTAAAAAAATCACTTTTATTTTTTTTCTTTCTCTTTTGGTTATTCTTTTTCTTGTCTTTTAGATCTGATTAGTTCTGTAAAAGTTCTTATTAATAAATTCTGGGTTTTTTTCCTTGGATTTTGGAAAAAAGCACTTTTTTAGATTCCTTAGTTATTTGGGTAGCTGAAATAAGCAGCAGATAGATTCCACCCAAATGCTGTTTGATAATATGCTTCTTTGGCCATAAGAACTTCCACTTTGTAGCTTATCTCTCTCTCTTTTAAGTTCTTTTTTAGAGAGAGAGAGAGAGAGAGATCAAGAGTTTGATTATATGATGTTATCTAGAACAATGAATAGAGGAGTTGAAGTTCTATCACCAGCTTCATATATCCAAAATTCCAATTGGTTGTTTCAAGAAAACAATGGTTCACAATGGACTTCAGAAGAGAATAAGCTGTTTGAGAATGCTTTAGCTTATTATGATAAGGATACTCCAGATAGATGGATAAGGGTTGCTGAGATGATTCCTGGAAAAACTGTAGGTGATGTGATTAAACAGTATAGGGAGCTTGAAGAAGATGTGTGTGTTATTGAAGCTGGTTTGATACCAGTTCCTGGTTATACAACTAGTTCTTTCACATTGGATTGGGATAACAGTGAAGGATATGATGAGTTCAAGCAGTTTTGTAGTGTTGGTGGGAAAAGAAATGGTTCGACTCGGCCGTCGGAGCAGGAAAGGAAGAAAGGTGTGCCATGGACTGAAGAGGAGCATAGGTAATTACGTATCAGAAATTCATTTTTGATTTGTTTAGAATGTATGATGTGCATTAATTTAGATTAAAGTTGAGATTTATGTTGTGAATAATCATTTTAGTTAGTGAAATTATAGGTGTTAGGCAATTTTGTGCTTGAAATGAATGGAATTTTGAAATGATTCCTAAAGTTGAAAATCATCGGCCGTATTAGTTCTTTGGTTTAGTCAATTTTGTTTTTGAAATTGGACTTAAAGCACTAGAATGATTGATGGTTTTTAATTTTAGACATTATTTTGAAATTTTGTTGATTCCAGTGATCAAAGTTCTTTTCTTTTGTGATTCCATAGTCTAAATTGGTGATTCACTCAATTTATCGATGATTTTAATAGTCGAAGAAGGAAGAATCATTAGCATGCTGCGGTGGTAAAGAAACATTGTAGTTAGGATGTTTGTTTATAGTTTTTTTGCTTTAAAACTATGGAAAGTTAGTTTGTTTGAGCGATTATAAATCAGGTTGTGTTTAATTATTATCTATGAAGCACTGATACAGACACACCATAATTATTATCTATGAAGCACTGATACAGACACACCAAACATGACACTGACACATAGACACAATTAATAATGTTAGAAAATGGAAATGATTGAATGTAACTACACGTTTCGGTTTCGTGTCGGCGTTGGCCGAGACACACACACTTACAGTTTCAGTCTAAACTCTGAAGTCTGGTGTTACATTGATTATTATATGGTTTTGCCTTGATAAATGCTTTACTTGTTGGTTCCTTGCATTTGATATCTTACTCTAATCCAGTGTTTTTGCTCCATAGGCAATTTTTGTTGGGTCTGAAGAAGTATGGCAAGGGAGACTGGAGAAACATCTCTAGGAATTTTGTGACCACGAGGACACCAACTCAAGTCGCAAGTCATGCTCAGAAGTATTTCATTAGGCAGCTTTCAGGAGGGAAGGATAAGAGGAGATCAAGTATCCATGATATCACAGTGGTCAATCTCCAAGACACAAAATTGCCTTCACCAGACAGTAACAGTCCTTCTTCTCCGGAACATTTGGTGAAGGTTGCAAATCAACCGCAAAATCATAATTTGTCCGGCTTGGTTAAGCAAGAATTTGACTGGAAATCACCAGACGAGGGCATGCCATTTGTTTTTAATTCAGCTAAAGGAAACATGTTTGTGGCACCGTCGTGCGGGATTTCTTCACACGAATCGAAATCGCCGGGGCGTAATGTGCTCCGAAGCACTCATCATGGATACCAGTTTTCACCTTTTGATACTATATTGCAAATGCAATCTATGCAGCATCAATGAACTGAGGAGGACTTAAGCTAGTCCATAGTAATTAGAATCTATGAAGAGATTAGATCATGTTGTTTCTGATATTAAAATTCTGGCAATAGTTTGTCAAACAGAAATGAAGTTTGGATATGTGTGATATTATTTTCTGGTTACTTGTTTGGAAATTTGATTGTACTTTAACAGATTTGTGAGGATCTTCCTACATAAAGTGGAGTTATATGCAGAATGCTCTCAAGAATATGTAGTTATCTCTCAACTTTTTATGAGAAGGTTCAAATAAATATGTAGTTTCAATTCACCCAAGGAACTATGTAAAGGCATCAATCTTGTTGATGTACTAGAATAGAACTAGTGGTGTAATTTGTAGCAAAACTATATATTTGGGGTGCTTGTTTTTATTAGTCTATATTAAGAGCAGGGTTTTGAGAAAGGTATGTGATTCTGATCAGGGTCATGATTTAGAGCATCTCAAGTGCTATCACTCAAATCTTGTTCTTAAATTAATTTTTGTAGGACATACTATGCCAACTCAGCTACAAGAACATTTACAACTTTTTTCTCCAATGCTAAAAAAATAACAACCTAAAGGGGATCCCACCTACTAGATTTTAATCTCTTTTCATGACTCCCTTTGATTCTCTCTCCATATGAGTGTTTGCAAAGATGGGCTTATATTATTAAAAACAAGGTGTCTCTAAGGTGGAACAAAATTAAATGTGTTCCATTGTTATATAATATTTGTGTTGTTTGATTTTAGAGAAAGACATGATTTTTGATAGAATACTATGATGTCGTTTGATTCATATAATCGACTCTACTTAATGAGATAAGACTTGATTGTTGCTAAATTTGAAGAAGCATACACCAGAGATGCTCTAAAGACCTTAGATGTCTCATGGCTACACACAATCATGTTTCAACCTGTGTTTCACCTCGACTTTTCACAGTATCAAGGATCGTGATACGACAACGATTTAAAACTTTCCTTAGGAAGAGTGTTTATAACCGTAAGTATTATTATATCAAAAGGCTTTCCAAATAAGGTCAAAGTTGGGAAGAGCTTTTGGTTCTCATATACTAATAAGAAATGAAATTTATCATGAAGCATTTGATTTGTAACATAATGTCGTGAAACCATTAGTTATACAACAACCTGGTGGACAAAAAGATTCTATGAGAGGAAGTCCACAATGGTTGAAGAACTCATTGTTTTATTTGTTGTCCTAATTAAGTCCACCAATTACTTTTGATTCTATATATGTTATGTTAGTCGACATTTGGTTATATGGATCTGATGTGGAGAATATTAATAGTGAAGAAGAAGAACTTTAATGGGTGGAATGATGAATGATCAAAGTGAAGAATCATTCACTCCCTTTCTTTTTAAGGCAAGTGGAAGCAGTTGATTTGGGCACTAAGGCCATGTCACCATATGCTTGGTTCTAAATTGTTGAGTCACACATCATTTCTTCAAAAGTGACATGAAAGTACTTGGTTCCCTTGATTCCTCTTTATAATGAAGTTGGTTTCTTAAATTAAATGAAAGTACTTTTAATTGATTAATAGTATGGCATGGTTTGTATTAAAATCAAAAAGTAAGTATAATATTATTTATTTATTTTATATATTCACTCATTTTTGGGAGTAGATTCTCATTCTATCAAAGTTATATTAAACTCGAATCAATTTGAGTGGAGTTGAACTCATATGATTAAGTAAAACTTTTTCTAACTTCTATTTTTCAAAAAAAGAAATAATTGGATCCTTCCTTTCCATCAAGACAAAGGTGGGAGGATAGTGAAAATGAGAAAAAAATTGAAAAAGAAAAATTAAGAGAAGATTTTAAAAAAGAGAAAGACACTTAATTGAGTAGAGACTTGTAATAGTAAGAGTTGATGGTTGAGGGAGAGATTATGATTTGGTAGCACGATAGTGAGGGAAAGGAAAAAGGAAAAGGGAGGAAGAAGATGACAAAGTAATCCCATGAACTAATCAATTGAGGAAGGTAGGAAGATTCTGAGATGAGGAAGGTAGGAAGATTCTGAGATGAGACACGATAAAACAGTTAAACAGATAGCAAAGAGACGCTATACGATGACATTGTCCCTCAACCCTAGCAGACAGCGTAAGGATTTCAGGTTATTTTTTCAAGTTACTTAAAAATAAAATAAGTCTTCACTCCACTGACATTATAAAATAGTTTTACATTGACATCCGCTAAACAAATCATCATTTTGTCATATCACTTGACTTTTATACTTGCATTTCTTAAATTAAAATAGTATGAATAAATAGTACCAGGATATATGCCATCTATAAGAGTCAAGGGCCAAACTGATTTTGATATGGAATCATGACCAAAAAGGAAATTGAGGGCCACAAATTGAGCATCTCATGCTGCTGCACTTCTTCCACTTTTCACTTTGTTCTCTCCATAAGAATCCAAGCATTTTCTTATCATTGGTTTCTTCTTGTCTCTTTGGGATTTGGATTTCTACTTTTATGTCTTTGATGCATGGCCTTGACAAATCCTTTGTACCAACTACCAAATTTGGCTTGTATTTTCCAGAACTATTAAGCAATCAACTACACATGAATTTTCTCTTTATCATATTTCTAAAATATCACATGTTCTCTTAAGTGTACTTTCTGACATATTTTGTAAAAATAAAATAAAATTCATCATACGATCAAGTTAGATGTTTTTAACAAGTTAATTATACACAAACATAAAATGAAATGAAAAAGTTTTAAGTTTTTAACGAACACCGAAGAGACGAATTTGAAAAATGTTTAAAAAATTGAAACAGAACGAAATGCCATACCCCTGAAGCATGTCCATGAGTACCAATTTTTCTTTTTCCAAAGGATCACCCACATGAACTTTTTTTACAACAAACACACATGAATTTGAGCCATTGCAATATTCATTTAATAGTACTATACCTATAGTGAAGGGATTTATTAATCTAATAGTGAAAACTAGCGTGTGCATAATGTAAGACTTGTTTCATTTGTACATCATAGAATTTGTCATGTTAATACTATATAAAATAAATCTTATTGTTATAAAACTACCCTAATTTGAACAAGAGTAGAAATGAAGGAAATAAAAGAAAGAGTATTATAATATTCTTCTGTGATGTCTTTTGTATTAGAAAGTGAATTCTGTTTATAGAAAATTACAATGATATGAGCCAATAATATGTGACAATGGTATGAGCCAATAGTATCCTCTAAGATTTTTTGTAAAGACTTTAGCAACTCGGTTGCAAAAAGTCCTTGACAAATTAATGTATCTCAATCAACTAGTCAGGTATTGTTGTGGGTAGATCCATACGAACAATGTCCTTGTTGCATCAGAAATAATACATTATCTGAAACGCAAGACTAGAGAAACAAAGGTGAAGCAGCTTTAAATACTGATATTAGCATGGCGTATGAACGTGTTAATTGACACTATCTCTTCAACATCATGGAAAAAAAGGGCTGTGATATGGTATGGATTAAATGGATCCAAATCTGTGACTCATAAATGTCAGATATCATTTGCCACACTTCCCTAAGGATGGCAAAAATACCCATGCCCATGGATACACGTGGGTAAAATCTGTCACGGACATGGCGCGGGTAGCTAAACGGGTATAATAAATGGGTATTTGACTATCATTATTATATGGATACCGATACGGATTTGATTGTACACATACCCACAGGTACCCATACCCAATAATAAATTAAGTAAATTATTAAAATATTCTTATATATCTTATCTTATTAATTAAAGTTGTTACCTTATCAAAGAAAATTTTACCTCCCACCTAAGATTCCTCATTAATAACTTATTTTTATTTTTAATTTTTTTTATTCATCTTATTAAGTTCACGGTTTCCACTTCATTCACATCATAAAACATATCCTATGGATTATGTAAAAATCATGAATTTTCTATGGATTATGCATGATTTATGAATTTTCTATGGATTATGTATGATTTATGAAATTTTGAATGGATTATGTATGAATGTTTAAAAGTTGAAGTTTTTCTGTAATTAAAAAAAGTTATTATTTGTATCAAAAAATAAATAAATTCAAAAATTCATGGGTACCCATGAATACCCATGGATACTTCAATACCCGCGGGTACCCGCATAGTGGGTACCCACGAGGGTACGGGACAAACACGGATATTTACCCATGGGTACCCATTGACATCCCTACTCTTCCCCAGCAAGTTTCGCTCCCACCCAGTCAAACTGACCAAAATACATCTGCACTAGTTAACTAACGCAAATGTAAATCAAACGTGACTTAATTATACACATACGTGACCGCGTGAGTTAACTCACGCCAATATTAAACTTGTTTTTTTTTCTTTCTCTGAAATTATCTCCTACAATTATGTCAACTGTGGTATCAGAGTTGAACTACAATATACTGCATCCACCTTGATGGTAATCCTATGACACCTCTTGTCATCATGAGCGAGAGTATTATACTCAACTTGGGGTTGGATTATAATCATTGGTGATGTTATTTGAGTCTTGAGATACTTAATAAATTATGCTGAGTGGTTTTTGTGCATGTACTCCAGGTAAGAGGTTCCCAAGCGAGCACATTAGATCTCTGTGTGACAAGTAATTAATTAGAATAGTATAGTAATATAATGAAATTAACCACAACCAACTAAAGAAATGATATTCTTGCAGCAGAGTTTTGAAATTGATAGGAAAAAGGTCAACCAGGGAGTTCCTATCGAATGAAATATCATAAAAGCCATATATTGCAGCCAAGTCAGCACACACACTATCCGTATGAAAGAAATGAGTGGCTCATCATTTCAATCCAAACTGTACATTTCAAACTGTACTAGCGTGAGTTAACTCACGTGGGGTGTAACGCCTGCGTGAGTTAACTCATGTGGCGTGACTTAAGTCACGCATTTGTAAAAACTAAGTCACGTTTTTTTTTACACTTGCGTTAGTTAAGTAGCGCAAGGGTATTTTGGTCAGTTTAGCTGGGTGGGAGCGAAACTTGCAGGATAAAGAGCAGGAATCTAAATGTTTATATTATGTGTTGAAAAAATATATTTTCAATTACATCAAGGGTCGAATTTGGAGTCGCGTCTCAAGTTGCAGTAGCAAAATGTTGTCTCAAGCTGAAGGCCCAATCTATTCCCTCTTATTGTATGTGATTTTTCTCCTTCCAATTTCTATTGGTGAAGAAACAAAGAAAATGCTTAATTCTTTTTGGTGGGGGTGCGAAAGGAGAGAATAAAAATTGTATTCGATGGATGAGTTGGGAGAAGTTAACGATGAGAAAAGAATGGGGGTGGTATGGGTTTTCGAAATATACATATAGTTTCAATTTGGCAATGTTAGAGAAGCAATGTTGGAATTTTCTAACCAACAACCACGCTTTGGTATCTAAAATCTTCAAAGCTAAATACTTTTTGAAAGGGGATTTTTAGGGAGCGTCATTGGAACACAAACCAAGTTATGTTTGGCGTGGCATCTGGTCATCTCGAATATGTTTGGTGTAGCATATGATCATCTCGAATATTGGCGTAGCATTTGAGAATGGATCGTCCATACCCATTTGGAATACTCCTTGGCTCCAAAATGAGAACAATGTGCGCATAATCACCCCTACTATTATTTATGATGAGCTTCCCGATGTTAGTTCTTTAATTGATCACAATTTGGGTTGTTGGAATATTAGATAGGTGTGTGAAACTTTTTTGTGATAGGGATGCTAATGAAATACTAAAATTCCACTTGTCAATCTAGGTAAAAAATATGAGATTATTTGGTGATACGATAAAAAAAAGCTTATATTTGGTTAAAATTACATATCAATTTGTGCGGATGTGTTGATTAATATAGATATTCTATGGTGGAGCCAAAAAAAAAAAAAAAAAAGCAGCTATGGTTGGCCAACAAAATAAACTATTTCAAACACACCAATCAACTCATGGAGCAAAGTAACAAACATCAATTTCTGTCTTAATAATGCATCAAATAAAAAGACCAACACAATATAACCTTTGTGCTAATGCTTTGAGTCTATCCTAGATGATAGCAAAAAGAAATAGCAAAGGAACATCGAAATTCCAATGGACTTTGAAGATTATTGCATTAAATCACTCTAAACCATTGATAATATGAAAACACAAGATGAAATAAAGACCTAAGTGCTAATGCTTAGAGGTAGGAATATGAAGCTCGACATAATCAATAAAGTCATCCAAATATTTTTTGTGCAGCTCCTTGTCTCCAACTATCTTGCTCATCTCTTCTGCTTTTCTTCTATAACTCTCTCCTTCATCCTTCAACATCACTGATCTCAATGCCTTGGACACTGAATCCCTAGTGAATTTCCCATCATTGTCATCATTTCTTTGAACCTTTACCCCCACCATTTTTTCTTCCAAAGGTATAGCATTTAAATCTTGCTCACTATTGAAAGGTAACATAATGAGTGGACAACCGACTTGAAGACTCTCTATCACTGAACTCCAACCACAGTGAGTCAAAAATCCCCCAATAGACTCATGTGCTAAGATTCTCAACTGGGGAGCCCATTTATTCCAAACTAGTCCATTCTTATTTGACTCATTCTCAAGAAGCCAATCATGTTTAACTTGGTTTTTCACAATCCAAAGATAAGGAAAACTTGATGACTCTAATCCTTTAGCTATCTCAGTAAATTCTTCATCACTTAATGCTACTTCACTTCCAAATGCAACATAAACCACTGACCTTTTTTCATGTTTATCCAACCATTTAAGGATTGTATCCCAATTTTCATCATTTTTTTCTTCACCGATTTGCAGCGACGGTGGCAATAATCCAACGGGAATCACTTTTTTCTTGCATAGATTTTCAATTGATTCTAGAGATTTACCTTCAATCTCTATGCAACTTCTTGCAGCAATAAAATCAGCACCAAAAAGGGTTTCTTTGACCCTGAACACATCTGTAACTCCAGATTCATTTTGTTCTAAGTAGACATCAGAAATAATATTCTCCTCATCATTTGACTTTCCAACCATGACTTCCACTCCAAAAGACATACCAAATGCAGTAAAAATTGAGAAAAAAATGCTTAAGATGCCAAACTTTGATAATATTGGTGGTAACCAATAAGGTGCAAAGTCATATATGACACAATCAGGGTTGGATATTTCCAAAAATTCAACCAAAGGTTGTTGAAGACCATCAAATGCTTTCTTGAGATATGGAACAAGGTGTGTTGGAATGTCCATAGTGGCTTCTGAATGCTCAGGTAGTTGGTCTATATGAGGAAGTGAGAGTTCTACAAAATTTACCAAAGGTTGTAAATTTGAAGGTAGTTTAGGGAGACGTTTGATGTTTCTAGGTGTGGAAATGAATGAAATTTTGTGACCCTTTTGAGCT
>Ga0315914_1012108_pt1 | contig 10062 bp, 6 predicted proteins | sample MpolenodulesMG_FD_203920 | JGI IMG/M metagenome (GOLD analysis project Ga0315914, IMG submission 203920) | Medicago polymorpha root nodule microbial communities from Los Angeles, California, United States - elongated nodules | ecosystem: Host-associated > Plants > Roots > Nodule | place: USA... | reverse complement strand
TGCCCTAAAACAAATCAGTATTCTCTTGTGAAATTTAACTTGTTTCTATCATGAAAAGTAAAAAAAAAGTGAAAATGAAAGTGGATAAATAATAATAATAATAATAATAATAGTGAAGATAAAGAATATTTTATAGTGAAATCTTTATAAAAAATGTGATAAATTGAGTGCACGAAAAGACAAACACAACACATGGATACAATCAAGAGATATTTAATTATTTTATTATTATTAATGGTGTCTATTTGCCAATATAAACTCTAAAAACTAAGAAATGATCAAGCATTTTTTCTATTTGTCACATCCAAAGAAGAAGAAACATGACTGCAATTCTCAAGTTTGTTTATATTATGATCATATGTCTTTTCCTGCTTCACGTTGCAGCCCATGAAGATAGTACATTTTTTTATTCTCTCAAATTTTATTATTTATTCTATACACAATCTTTCATCTCTTTATTGACACAAACTATTTTATGGTTTACATTGTAGACATAAGATGCGAGGAAGATAGAGATTGTGATCACTTCTGCGCCACAATTGGTGTTCCAAATTGCGTTGTGGATACCTGTTTCTGCGGAGTGACCTGGCCGAGTTTCAAGTAAAACGTCATTCCATGCATAATTACAAATTAATTGTAATAAATAAAGATGTAACCATGTGAAATAATTATTAAATAAAGATATTATGATTATCATACAATTATATGCATGCATTTACAACCATACATGAGTCTATTAGAATTTAGACACAATTCTAGACATATAAAAATTACATTAACCTAATAAATTTTTGTGTTGCTACAATGCCACTCATATTCATGATAAAAACAAAGGTAGTTAAGCATCTAATTGATGCACTTTTTTTTTTTTGGCTTTCGCTCCGGTTTCTGACCCATCAATGGTGGACGACTAATCCGGCTCATCCGTAGAGGCATGAGCACTGGTCAAGCGTTGTTCCCCCTGGGAATCGAACCCGGTATTTTTCGAGCACATCCTTGGAAGGAGCTCCTTACCACTGGAGCCCAAACAACTTGGTTATTTGATGCACTTCTAATCAAATCGAATGTGGTTGACGATAGGATGATTATGTCGATTTGGGGAGATACCCCTTGTGGTTATTCGTATAGACCTTCATCGGGCGCTTCGGGAGGGCTGGTTACTGTGTGGGATAGTTCCCGTGTCGAGGTGTGGTCTACTATGAGTCTAGGTAGCATTCTGGTTATTAAAGGTAGATTACTTCTTTCTTCTGAAGAATTTGTGATTTGTAATGTCTATGCGCCTATTGATACGACCGCTAAAAGGGAGGTGTGGGAGCGGCTGTCTAAAATTGTGCTTAACAACAGTGACATTTGTGTTTGTGTGTGTGGGGATTTTAACGCTGTCCGTAGTTGGGAGGAGAGGAAAGGGAGGGGGTCGGTATTCAGGCAGGCGGAGGCTGACATGTTCAACAAGTTTATAGCTGATAGTTCCTTGATTGACTTGCCTTTGTGTGGTAGGTTGTTTTCTTGGTACCGAGGTGACGGAGTTTCTATGAGTAGGCTTGATCGTTTTTTACTGTCTGAAAAGTGGAGCGAAGCTTGGCCAAATTGTATTCAAGTGGCTTACCAGCGGGGTTTATCTGATCACGTTCCTTTAATGTTACATGTCGATGAAGCTAATTGGGGTCCTCGTCCACTTCGAATGCTTAAATGTTGGGCGGATTTACCGAGCTATGGTGAATTTGTTCGCGATAAATGGTCATCCATCAATCTTACTAGTTGGGGCGGTTTTGTGTTGCGAAAGAAATTGAAAATGTTGAAGGCAGAGTTAAAGGTTTGGCATAATGAGCACTCTAAGAATTTGGATGCTAAGATTGCTGCATCCAAGAGTCGAATTGCTATGCTAGATTCTAAGGCGAAGGTTACGACGCTGCTTGATGTCGAGACGGAGGAACTTCATGCTTTATCTGTTAATTTGCACTCAATGGCACAATTACAAAATAGTATTAATCGGCAGAAATCTAGAATGAATTGGCTTCAGGACGGAGATGCGAATTCCAAATTCTTCCACGGTTATATGTCAAATCGGCGGCGCTCTAATGCTATAAACGTAGTGAATGTCGATGGTGTCTACATAGACGGTGTGCAAGATATCAGAGCTGCGGTATTCAATCACTTTTCTAATCATTATAAAATTGTTGGGTCCACTAGACCAAGTGTTGAGAGCCTTCATTTTTGCCAGTTATCTTTTTCTGAAGCCAGGATGATTTTATGCGCTTCTTGGTCGAGTTTCATCGTAACGGGAAATTGTCAAAAGGAATTAATTCTACATTTATAGCTTTGATACCAAAGGTGACATGTCCTCAGAGGTTAACCGACTTCCGGCCTATTTCGTTAGTTGGATGTATGTATAAGGTGTTAGCGAAGGTTCTTGCTAACAGGCTCCGCGGTGTTATTAGTAGTGTGGTTTCAGACACTCAATCAGCATTTGTAAAAGGGAAACAAATTTTAGATAGTATTCTGATAGCCAACGAAGTGGTAGATGAAGCAAAACGTATGAATAAGGAACTTCTTTTATTTAAAGTAGACTTTGAAACAGCTTCAGTCCTCATGAATGGTTGTCCGACGGATGAGTTTCCTATGGAGAGGGGTCTCCGCCAAGGGGACCCTTTATCTCCTTTTTTATTTTTGTTGGCTACAAAGGGGTTTAATGTGTTGATGAAGGCTGTTGTGGGGGAGCAATTGTTTCAAGGTTATGGTGTTGGCCGAGTTCCTACTGTTAGGCTAACGCACCTTCAGTTTGCAGACGATACCCTTCTCATTGGCGAGAAATCTTAGCTAAATGTCCGTGCAATGCGGGCGGTTCTAATTTTGTTTGAGGAGGTGTCTGGGTTAAAGGTGAATTTCCATAAGAGTATGTTGACTGGTGTAAATGTTCCTGAATCTTGGTTGTCTGAGGCGGCGTCGGTGATGAACTGTCGAAAGGGGACTATCCCTTTTGTATATTTGGGGCTGCCCATAGGTGGGGATTCGAGGAAGGTGAGTTTTTGGAAACCTGTTATTGACCGAATCGTCTCGCATCTATCATCTTGGAATAATAAATTCTTGTCTTTTGGTGGCCGTCTGGTATTGCTGAAATCTGTCTTGTCCTCTCTTCCGGTTTACTTTCTTTCCTTTTTCAGAGCCCCTGCAGGTATAATCTCTTCTATCGAATCATTATTTAAAAAAAAAATTGGGGGGGATGTGAGGATCATAGGAAAATTTCTTGGATAAAATGGGACTCGATTTGTTTACATAAGGAGGTAGGGGGTTGGGTGTTAGAAAGGTGGGAGCTTTTAATTTTGTTCTGTTGGGGAAGTGGTGTTGGAGAGTGGTGAATGAGAAGGATGGGCTATGGTATCGAGTATTGAAAGCCCGTTATGGAGAGTTGGGAGGGCGGTTGAAGGAGGGGGGGCCGCATGGTTCCCCTTGGTGGAGATCGATTTGTCGGGTCCGTGATGGAGTGGGGGAGGATGTTGGGAACTGGTTTGATAATAATCTCCGCAGGGTGGTTCGTAATGGGCGACACACTTTATTTTGGTATGATAGCTGGGTGGGGGATATGCCTTTGCATTTAAAACTCCCTCGCCTTTTTGACCTGGCTGTCAATAAGGATAGGTCGGTGGAGGAGATGTGGAATATGGGGTGGATGGAAGGGGGTAGGGCTTGGGAGTGGAGACGCCGTTTACTAGCCTGGGAGGAAAATAGCGTTAGGGAGTGTTCTCTTTTATTACATAACATTGTGTTGCAGGAAAATGTTGCTGATAGCTGGAGATGGTTGTTAGATCCAATTCATGGTTACTCAGTGCGGGACATATACAGGTTTATCACTCATTCAGGTGGACAGGTGGATAGAACTCATGTGGATGATGTCTGGCATAGGCATATTCCTCTCAAAGTGTCCATATTTGCTTGGCGTCTTTTCCAAAACAGAATTCCAACGAAAGACAATTTACAGCGACGGGGAATTCTTCACTCTACAGACATCACGTGCGCAGCAGTAGGGTGCGACAGTACGGAAACGACAACACACTTATTTCTTCAATGTGACAAATCCCGAGAACTTTGGTCTAAAGACTGGAACTGGTTAGGAATTTCTTTGGTTACTCCTCTTCATCTTCGACATCATTTTACTCAGGTTTCCACACCGGCGGGCATGCCGAGATCATCCCATTTCTTTTTTAGAACAATTTGGTTTGCTACAGTTTGGGTAATTTGGAAGGAAAGGAATTACTGTATATTCAAAAATACAGCCGTCACTTCCAGTGCTCTCATTGAAAAAATCAAGCTCAATTCGTTCTTGTGGTTGAAATCTAAGCATGCCTCTTTTTGTTATAGTTATACTGATTGGTGGAAACACCCGCTTCTGAGTATGGGCATACAGGTGTAATTTAGTTTCAGTTTTTGTTGCTGCTGATCCTTTGGAGACAGCTTGACTGTGTAAATATTTTCCAGTGGTTCTCCTTTAGCACACCTTGTGCAGGCTGAATCACTGTGGTTTGAATCGTATATCATTTTGATTTGTTCAAAAAACAAAAAAAGATTCTATTTTAGATATTTATGCCGTAGTACCATAAATTCCGGCGATTAACACAAATTAATGCGGGTGAGAGAGGAAGGAAGTTGAATCATGGTAAAATATTCATTTCATCTATGTCTCATTCATTGAGTATTTCATATATAATATTTGAAACATGAAAGTCAATCATTTCAAATATAGGCAAAGTTATTTCAGGGATTCTTTATTTTATAGAGGTTCTTTATTTTATTTATGTGTAATACTTAGTCCTCTATATTTTTGTTTTCTCTTTTAAATCTTTATCTTTTAAAAAGTAAAAAAGTTCATCTAGTTTTTCATTTTTTTAAAACGCTGACTTGTATAAAAAAATTTGTAATGGCACGGCCATGTTAGATTATAAAGAGTTTTTTTTTTTTTATTAAAATAACAAAAATCCCAAATTAATAAAACTTGGTGTTCTTCCTTCCCTTTAAATTTATGGGCTTCAAACGCATAAATTGCATGCCCCTCCCCTTTCTGAACTTGAGCTTCACTAACAAAAAAAACGAGCCTCAATATAAAGCAATGATTTGTGAAAAGCTATATGATAATCTTTTTTTTTTTTTTGTAACAAATCTCAACTCTTTCTTGACCTCTCTCTATCATGGCTTATTGTTGCTGACCAATCTTCAACCAAAACTATAGCAAATAAAAAACTCAATTCATCTTCATCTCCTTACTTCTTCATTTATTGAAACTTGAAGCGAATGTAAGAGGGGCAGACGATAAACAAATGAGATATTCAAATCCACCTTCACTTCGATGTAGGTTTTTTTTGTTATGTGTTTGGTTGGTTTGGCGTAGATCTAGTGAAAACTTCATATTATAAAATTGCTGAATATATAAGTGGTTTGGTCTTTATGATAAAAAAAAAAAAGACTTTGTTTGATAAACATCATTTTGTTATAAATCTATAGTTTATTTTACGAGCTTATAACTTATTTTTCAGACGCTATTTCAAACAGCGTTTGAGCTTATAGTTTATAGTTTATTATTTTCTCTTCCACTTTTATCCTTATTATTTTATTTAAGTACCATTTTTACCTCTTGTATTTTATTACAAAAAAGATAAATGTATTAAAACATGGAATACGAAAGATCATCAAAAGAAAATAAAATGTTACGCTTTCATCAATGTTTTTGGCTTAAATATGTAAAAAGTCCATGTAATCTAGCGCATTTTTGGTTTTCGTCCCTGTAAAAAAATTTGTTCTAAAACAACTCTTGTGTTTTCGTAACCTTTTGATATTGGTCCCTAACGTCAACTACCGTTAAAAAAAAAAAACATGTATGGCTAACAGAGGCTTAGGTGGCAGGTTCTGAGTTGGCAAAAATTGTTGTGATGGTATGAGGGATGATAAGTGATAGGAATAGAGGGCTGATACCAAAAACGAATATTTACATAGGGATGAAATCAAAAAAAGTAAACATCAAATTTTTTAATTTAAAAACCCATCTTTCCACCTTCTTGATCTCTCTATTCTTGCTTTCTTCTTCATATCTTCAATGCCCAACCATTCGTACCTTGCGAAAACCGACTCCCTACAAACAATATCTTCGAATTCCATTTGTCAATCATCATCAATTGAGTTGCCTATTTTGCTACGCCCTGTTAATGATCGAACAACACAGCTATGATACCACTGTTAGGAAAATATAATGTAGGAGCTAGTGCTGAAGTGTTTAGTAGTATGGGACAAGAGTACACACATTAGTGATCAACTCATTGTAGGAGGAGAGGATATGATATGGTGAAGCCTCTAATATTATTGGCATTGCATCTCAAAGGTTTGAATACAAATGCACCCATATAAGTCTATTTATATGTTCTTGTAGATGTTTCTAGAACTAGAATAATCTAGGCCTTTGATTGCCTTATATACACAAGATTATTATAGATGTTTCTAGGTTACACTTAATATAGACATTAATAGAACAATCTAGAAACATGTAGCAACTTTAAGCTATTCTAGTTTTTTCTAGTAGACATTATCATTTTTTAAACTAGAATATTCTAGAAATATGTATGGATTTCAACAAAAACTTAGTTTTAAAATTATATTAATTTTATTTAAGTAGTATAGTGGCTAAAAATTCCTTTTCATCTGCATGATTGCGTAGAAAAAGACAAACCAATCCATTTATGACTCTATCTTACACTGCAAACTGCATTATAGTGACTCCCATTCCCTCCAAGGGTTTCCAATATCGAGACCAACAAGCCAAATTGAATTGACTTGGTTAATGAAGATTGTATTCATTTCTCTCTGTATTCACTCCAATGGAGTTTTCTATTCTACATTGTGAATTTCTAGAATGCAAAAATACATTCATGATTTTCCTAAAAAATTATATTAGAGAGTTGCAAACCATCTAAACCCCAATGGTTTTGAATGAAAAACTAAGTTGAATGATGATGACGCAGAAAAAAAATATCAAAAATATGAAGAAGACTTGTTGATTCCTTGATTTATTCCACAATATGAAGGCATATATAGTTCATTTAATTAGTTTGGTTTCCAAATTTATTATTGAATCAAACAGAATTGTGCATTATTTCTTAGGCAACAAGAAGCTTGGGGTCAAGTATGTGAAGAAAGAAAATAACAAATTGGTTGGATATACTACTATATTCATATACAATTTTTCCAACTGCATCAAAAAAACTTAATCTCCTTGTTCTCCAACTTCATATAGTAATTGATCAAAACTAATCATGTTTCTCTTCATACTTGGAGCATACAAGACCTCAAAAATGATAGATTCATGGCCATATTTTTTTTTTCACTTAGACTTAAAAATTTCTCGAGACAACGCTTCAATATTATTTGCAAATCTACCCGTTTTCTTCACAGTTTCATCAAGCTTCAAGAACCACTCTTAGTTCCCTATCATGTGATTGTAGCATCCTCTAGGTACCAAAAATTGGATTTGTCACTTTCCTATTTAGTAGTAGTCATGATCATTAGTACATCATATCGAATTCATTATCACTTGCATAGGTAAATTGCAGCACAATCTTATCACCAAATTTTGAATCATTGTTTGTAAAGCATTCATCTACAAAATACCTAAAACTTTTACGGTTGTAGCATTATACATTCTTATTACTGAACTTCACTTTACCACACTTGTAAATTCCACCTCCTTTATTTCTAGTCCATTCAACATGATTCTTTGAAACTTTCTACATGTTCTTTCTTCCCCTATTCTTTACTTTTATTGTTCCTCTTGTGCACTTTTTGCTTGAAGAGATAGCTAAGTCACTTTGTATGAGCTTCTTTATTTGACTCTAAACTGAATATTGTAATATTTGTAGTGAATTGTTGATTTGAAGTTAATTTCAATTTGTAATTGTTCTTGAGTTTTCTGAAAATGATTGTACTAGTTTGTTGAAACACTTTGTTGTTTCACACTTGATTAATTGGAAGGAATGAAAATGGAGAGATTACTTGTTTAGTTAAAGATGAAAACACAAAAAAGTGATGAGAATCATTTTTTCATGATAGAAGAATCAGAATTTTATTTTATTCATTAATGATTACAATGGACAAGTCAACACTAACTAATTAACAAATGGTTTACTTGTCAAGTAAGTAACTTAATCCTCTCAAAAAAAAAAAAAGTAAGTAACTTAATAAACAGTCGATGGACAAGTCCTACACTAATATTTACTTGATTACAACTATATTTTCAGCGAACTTATTTATATATCTGTTGCAAAAGTTAAGTTAAATCTTGTTGAATATTTATTGAAATATGTAAAAATATATTTGTAAAAATTATATGAAGCTAAATTCAAACGACCTCTACCAAGGTGCTTCTATTTATATCGGCGTAAATACAGGCACTAACGTGTCTATCTATCCACTTTTTTTGTTATAATTTGTTGTATATATAATTATTGTATAATATCTAATTTAATTTACTTCGTTTGTTTTTGTTTTACAATTAATATTTATGTTAATCATGACGTAGATTTAAATTAAATTTTAAGAAAAATGAGTTATTAATAGTAAATCTGTCCAAAAAAATCTCTGACCAAAAAGTAGTTATACGGTGGTTAAATCTTAAGCTTCCTTTATATAATGATATAGATTATAAAAAAAAAAATAATAATAAATATGACTCATTTGGTTCATTTTATTGAATACTCTCCCTTTAAAAGAAGACCAAAGACAATTTTTTTTTCTTTAAAAGAAGACCAAAGACAATTTTTTATAGAGACCGAGTCATATGACTGAATCATATTTATGGTTTTTCGACTGATAACATGGTAATTCAGGGGTCGATTCACCAGTATGATTTTTAAAACACAAATTTTTTTGGTTGTTTTTCGTTAGAACTAATTGATTGATGTTAGGAACTCCGAATTTCACATAAGCACAACAAGAAAATTTATTAGTGATCAATTAACAATGTGTTTTAAAGTTTGGAGGGGAACTGAGAAAAGGTTTTTAGAGTAAATGAAGCAAGAAAGACACAGAAAAGGGAGAGTATTCTCCCATCTTTTATTCTTTGCTCAAAGTAAATATTATATATATTTATAATATTTCCCTCTCCTCTACAAATACTCTCACGAACAAGATGGGAGATTCATCTTTTTTCCTCCCCTTTCCTCTCTTCTTTAAAGTTCTTCCTCTTTTTTCCTCACAGCACCTAGTTTCACCATTTTTACATATAAAGAAAATACAACAAAATGAAAGTAACGTTTTGCCGCTTCTATTTACACAAATTTTGTTACCGATTCTTTCTATCATGTCCTCATAACTTTAGTTATTGTTACTTTTGCTGGATTTAGTTACTTGAGAAATTACATTGAAATTCACCTTAACCTATGCATCTATATTAATAGTATGGGATTCTATATCCAACGATTTAGTTACTTCAGAAATGGTAAACATTTCTTTTTAATATTTTATTTTCGTTGTATTTTTAACTGTGAAGCCCCGATACTTCAAAATGGATGACGTATCGTATCCCTTGTGTATCCTGCACTGATACCTGTCTAATACTTCCCGATACGTATCATGAGAGTATCCGAAGATTAAATTTTATTTTTTAAAAAAATAATTATCTGATACTTTCCGATACGTATCAGGAGAGTACTCGATAATTATCATGCACCGATACCTGCCCCAATATTTTCCAATTAATGTTAACTAAAATAACTTAACTCTTGAGTACTGATGTGTTCTTTTTTAGATATAGTGCTTCTTTTTTGGATTGATAAAGTATAGCACTAATGGATATAGTATAGCATTGATGGTGCTCTTTTTGGGATATATTGTGTATGTAATTGACTAATCATCACTCTCTTAACCGTCAATATTATTTATATTTGTGTTGATGTGCTACAAGCCTATGACTGGTTTCTTTTGTTTGTTAATATATTTGCATATTAAAAAAATGGTTATAATTATATTGTACATTTAATTATATAATTTTTTTTATTAACGTATCACAGCCGTATCGTATCTTGATTT
>Ga0315914_1012107_pt1 | contig 10063 bp, 3 predicted proteins | sample MpolenodulesMG_FD_203920 | JGI IMG/M metagenome (GOLD analysis project Ga0315914, IMG submission 203920) | Medicago polymorpha root nodule microbial communities from Los Angeles, California, United States - elongated nodules | ecosystem: Host-associated > Plants > Roots > Nodule | place: USA... | reverse complement strand
GGTCTTTCTCTTGCAATGATAAAAATATGAGTCTAGGTGGAACACGGCGTTTTGCCAAATCATCAACATGTTTATGTTCGTCTGCATTTAGGCGTCCCACAAATGCACGACCTTCCAATCTATCAAGTAACTCGTGGTTGTGAAATCCACATTTTACCTCAACTTTCCACCCGAGGCCATCTTTCAACGGTGTTAATCTAATTTTGAATGGACAACCGCATTTTTTCGTAGCACTTTGTGTTGAACTTTTAGCTCGCTTTGTACCTTCCACCCTTGTCACAACCCAAAATTAATTTATTACTTCTTCCTCTCTTTCCGGTCTTTGTATTTGATCTAGTAATGGTAACAATCACTTTATTTCTAATTCCTATCTCCCTAGCCCAACTTACTAAAGTTTCTCTTGTATCAAACCTTTGTGTAGTTGTGAATGCAGCAGTGGTGTCTACACATGATTGATCTTTATCACATAATTGATATATGTCTGCAAATATTTAAAACTGATATAAAAAAAATGGCGTAATTACATAAATGTTCCCTTAACTTATTTGTTATTTTCGATTTGGTCCCTTAATTTTAAAACTTTCCAGCTTGGTCCCTCATGTACACCTCCGTTAGTCATCTGGTCTGCTTCCGTTAACTTTAACCACAAATGTTTAAGATGGACCAACATTACAAGTGATCTATCATAGACCTTATTAAATTTTTTTTAACTTTAACCGTTTGATCTTTTGTTTTAAAAGAGAGTCGTTGGATAATGCAGGTTTATTATATCTTATTGTGTATCACCAACATCTTATTTTTTTTCTTACATTTCTTCATCTTCTTCTCTCTTCTTTAGCCAAAAAAAAAATAGAACTTTAGAAAAAGTGAAAACCTAAAATATAATTTTTTTTAACAAGAAACTAATACTAAAATGAACATTTAAAAAATATAGATATAAGCAAGTAATAACATCAAGAATGAAGAATATAAGTAAGCAAGTTGGAATTTACAAAAAATAAAACAACTGCACTGGAAAACTAGCATATACCTTTCCGGTTCCTTGTTTTCTAGATTGAAATTATTTGGTATTGTATAAGTACATGAACCGGAAAGCTAGTTCTGTGTTCTCTGGTATATATATTCGGATAACGCAAGCATTCAAGTATTCCGAATTATTTTCGGAAATGTTTACATGAGTGTTTCGAAAAAATTTCGAAAACGTTTATATGAGTATTTCAAAAAAATTTCGAAAACGTTTTAGAGAAGAACAAGAAACGGAAATATGTACCTGGAGTTGGGGTGAACGCATACGGAATTAGGAGATGTTGAAAATGGGGGTGAAAAATTTATGTTTAAAAGGTTAAATAATAAAAGGGGTAAAATTGGGATTTTTAAAAATTTGTAGGGGTGAAAGTACATGTGTTGGGGTATAGGGTTAAATTTCCTTGTTAAATGAGTAAAGAAGTCCAAATCGAAAATAGATTGATAGAGTGGGCCTAGCTCAATACGCTATTATAAAATAAAATAACCAAACCCTAGTTTTCTCCTTTTTCTATTCTAACAATACATAGCTGCCGCCAACACCGCCATCCGATCTGAATTATAGATCTGTGACTCTGGAATCCTTCTTATAAAACCATTTTCTTTCATTTCTTCTCATTCTTCTTTCATTTATTCTTCTCGATCGTGAAAAAGGATGAAGTTGTTCCAACGTCCGATCCAGCTGTTCCGACGTCCGATCGTACGATTTTGACCCAAAAAATGGTTTTAAGTGAATATCGGCCGCGAAACCCGTTTTCTCCAAACGCTCCACATTGGAGCGCTAAAACGCGATTGGGTGTTTTTGGCCGCTCTGCGCCGTGATAGTGCTGATAGCGGCCACTATTGACAACACACACACACACATATATATATATGTATATATGATGTTTTCAAGGAGATCAAAAATGGGAGTCTTTCGCTATTAATCAATCAGCCATCCATACATCCGATATGTTTCATAAATGAATTGATCATGATGAGATCCCATGTTATTTATCTCGTTCTATCACTAATTGCATTTTTATTTGGCATACCTTTCTCCTTTTTAATATAGTGATGTTTTGTCTTATTTAGATTTCTGGGAGAGAAGACAAAACTCAAGTCGTGGATTATAATTTTGGTCCTGATCCAAATGAGATTATTAATGTTATCTCATATATGTGCTGCTTTTGTGTTGTGCTTCGCTCTATTATTTGTGTTTGGAATGCTCAACCTAAATCTCCAACAAGTGTGATTTCCTTGATTAAATATGATACAAGAATGACAAAGGTAAAATCATAAATTAATGTGTCACTTTCTTCATATTTACTTTTATAGTTTAATTTGAGGAGTACCATATATTTTGAGCTTTACTTACAACAAGCTTTACTTACAACAAATATGAGTGTTAATGTTATACGTATTCTAATCCTACTAATGAAGTGATCTTGATGATGTAGTCCTCTGCAACAAAATATAAGCAAAATGAATCCAAAAAGTAAAATGTGTTTGGTCAAGAAGCATTTGATTATTTAGATCTCATTTTCTTATATATTTTGTTACAGGTCGAGATATTTTGATGGGCCATGAATTCTGATCCTTCTCAATGACCTCACGCGTTCATTGATATCAGAAAGTTCAAGCTTCATTGAAGCAAAATTGTCAAAAACAGAAGAACCTATGAAGCGCTCACGTTGTTTTCCTATGTGCAGTTCTTCATTGTCACTCGCTCAACAATCACTCTCACGCAACCTTTTGTCAAACAATGAGGCGTAAGAAACTAAACAATTGTTTTTTTTTCATTTGATGAGTTATAACAAAAACCTCTGAATGAGGGTGTGCGTGTATATTGTGATAAACACAAATGGAAAACAATTATTAGTTATTCTATTACATTCTAATTTTCCATAAACTGAACAATGTAATTAAAATAAGCTAAGAAATTGTGATCAGCCTTGAAGCCAATTGAAGGCCTTTGTGAAATAGTAATGACTTCAAAGGAAACGGTTACTTGTATAGATGAATTACACTTGGAACACATTCATTGGTTGAATTGACACTAAAGTTTATGCAAATTTGAGTAGCAAACAAATAATAATAACTTCGAAAACCCTGAATTATGGCTTTATTGGGCTAAACATCGTTGAATGAACTAAACCAATTTACTCAATAGTTTTTGGGTCATGTTAACTTGTGCCCCTTAGAGCACATATTAAACATTAAATTCTTGCCATTAATGATAAGTATTAATTGAAAAAAAATTAATATTAAATTTTTTAAGTAATAAATTAACACAATTTCCGATACAAAATTTCTATTAGTAGAATCCTTAACATGTGCCTACACTACTAAAAAAACAAAAATTAGTGAGGGATATTTAGTGAGGGAAAACGTGAAATCCCTCTCTAATTCCGTCACTAAATTTTGCGACTAAAAAATTTATGAGGAATTTCATTTTTTCCGTCACTAATTTCCCTCGCTAATTTTACTTTTTCTAGTAGTGCTAAGGGCACAAGTTAACATTTTCCATAGTTTATATATACTATTGCAAAATGTAAGCTAAAAGGTTTTGTTTTGTTTCCTGGCCTAGGGGAAAAGCAGAAATTGAAAAAGCATAGAAATAAAAAAAAGCCATGATTCAAGCTCAAAGGCAAGATGGAAACAAAAAAGTGAAGTAGCAAGAGGTAGAGAAAAACAAATACCAAAAAAATAAGAAACTGAACAATTACTACTAAAAAAACAAAAATTAGTGAGGGATATTTAGTGAGGGAAAACGTGAAATCCCTCTCTAATTCCGTCACTAAATTTTGCGACTAAGGAATTTGTGAGGAATCTCATTTTTTCCGTTACTAATTTCCCTCGCTAATTTTGCTTTTTCTAGTAGTGAATGTGATCTTAATCTTAATTTCTAACATAACGTTCTATTTATTTTATTTTTGTGTAATGAAAAAGAAGTTATTCCAAAAAATATCCAAGGTTTTTTTTTTGTTTAACAATTTTTATTATATTCTTTGCTGTTAAAAATTTTGTTTGCACTTTCATTTCTAGCGGTTGTGATCCGTTATTACTCAACATAGTTTGCTGTTAAATAATAATATCCAAGTGCTAGCTGTGACCATATGATATTTTACACAATTTGTCTTTCTAACTTTTAATTAATGTGACATGAATTATATTAGCATGGTTGTAGATTGATTAATAGCTAAAGTCTTGTCACTAAGGTAATTGTTCTTGTAAAATTTGTACATTTTTCATGTCTACAAAATTCAATGCGATCAATGATCGTCAGATATGTTTTTGTCCAACCAAGTACTTCCAGTAATTTTAATACTAAATCCTCTTTTGATGGACTCACACCTTGAGCGGGAGTGTTGTCTGTAAGTGTAAGTTATATGTCGTCACACCAGGTCGTTAATGAGAAATATTAGCAACACTCTCTATAACACTTACCCTTTTATTGGATGAAATCAATGTATGTCTCACCACTTTGTGTAGGTTCAATTTTCAAAGTGTATATAAGCCTTATACCCTATCTCAACACCAAGGCTGGAAATGAGTCGAGTTGAATCGAACTTGTCTGAGCTCGACTCGACTCGTTAAGAATTGGTTCGGTTCGAACCTTGGTTCGAGTTTAACACAAACTTTCTTTTCCAGCTAAAGTTCGGCTCGTTTAAAGTTCACGAACAGTTTGGTTTAACTCATTAGGTTCAATTTGTTTGTTCAAAACACATAACTTTAGGTATGGAAATAAGACAAACCACTTGAACCACGTAACTCAAAAGTCAAAGAATTTAAATTTTTGACTCATACATATATTTGAATTTATACCAATTTTTAATGGCCAGGATGAAATTATTATTACACATAGTAATTAACACTAGTATCAAAACATCGAATCCATTTTTGCCTTCTTGTGTCGTATGTTTATCTTATTATAGATAATTGTATCCTCTATTTTTCATGCATGTTCTGTTGCAGGATTATTTTAGTTTTGAAATCCTTAAAAACTAATATATATATATAATCGAGTCATCTCGTGAACCAAACGAATCGAACTACATATCAGCTCAAGTTCAGCTTAATTAGTTGACGAACTTAATTTTCAGCTCAAGTTCGGCTCATTTGGTTCATGAACCAAGTTCGACGAATCAACTATCAAATCGAATTACGAACTCTAATCGAGTTGGTTCGATTCATTGTCAGCCCTACTCAACACCCTTACGTAGCAATGCAACAGAGAAAATTTTCCATCAATGTCACCCAATAGTCACAACGAAATAAGATTGCAGTTTCTTTCTTGACACAATTTTCTAAACTAATTTTCCTCCATAAGGGTGTTCAAATTAAACACTGCCTTACAGGTTTTAATGAGATTTTTTTTTTGAAAGGAGGTTTTGAAGAGATTATTATATAATTGAAAGCAAATATTGGCTATATAGCCTTACACAATAGAAAACTAAACCAAAGCAGCAGCAAACCCATGTTTTTTTTTTTTTGAGGAAACAAATCCATGTTTTAAATGGCCTACAATTTGGAATGAATAATTAATCAAAGAGAAATCTAGGACTTTATTGAAAGATAAATGATTCTTAAGTATAACAAATTTCATATTTTGCTTTTCTAAATTTTTTCCAACTTATTTTTTTAGTAATATTACCCCTCATGGATCATTCCTAATAAAATCCATCTCTGGACTGTTCCTAGGGCGGGCCCCATCAACATAGTCAAGATTGTATAATATGCAAACCATTAGCATTGAAGAAAGGAAAGGTAACAAAGGTCCAAATATCCAAAGTTGAAGTGTAATTGCTGTATAGAAAAGCCTATTTCCAACTATGTTCAATAGCATAGCCTTTCCAAGATGTTGGGTCAAGTATTCTGGGGTCACCATGGACTTAACATTTTGTGGAATGCAAATTAGCATATTCACTTGATTGATAAATGCTGTAGATAGAGTGAGACAAACAAATGAGAAGGATAACATTGTTAGTACTATGGCATATTTTAATACCACAACAAAATCACCATGTGCTCCAAAAACTGATTCTTTAATTGGCTTTTTAACACTATAAGTACTGCTTATAATTGCTCCTAAGCCAGCACATAGGAGAATAGATGTTGTTGACATTAGGTTTGTTCCCATTATTAAGTTACGAAGAGTTTGGACTGCAACCACGTTCTTGTTGTCAATATCCTGCAAGTAGATTTGGTATTTTGGTAAGTATAATTTGGATGAAATAATAAAATATATATATTGTATAATCTTATACACTATTTTCCCGTAAAAAAATAAAAATCTTATACACTATACAAAGGTTGTTTATACAAATAAATAAAATAATTTTTGTTTCCTTTTAATAAAACTATTCGTCTTTTGTACTCCAAAAAAAAATAGTTTTCTTTTAATGTAGATGTTGATTCCTTTGATTCAAAGATCATAGGTTATAGGGAACCAAAAAAAATATATCATAGGTTATGTGATAGTGTGTTTACAAGTTTCATCAATGGGGTTTTGGAGCATTTGGCTCAACTCTTTCTATGTAATCGTTTCTAACTGTCATGGTGACAGTTAGGTTCCCGGTTTTGTTGGTTACGGCCGTTATAGCTTGATAGTTTGAACTATAAGTTATCCTATATAATTCATTGAATCCATCTAGAGAAATTTAGTTTCAAGGCTAAGAAACACATAGAGGAGAGTCTTAGCAATGACTCAAAGGAGTTGAGGAGATAATTAAGTCCTGCGAAGAAGAATAATTAACATAACAATTAACCTACCAATGCTTGCCTTTCAAGAAAAAAAACATAGTTGAGAGTGAAAAGTCAAGAGTGAGTTATGGTGAGTTTGTTGAGATTTTGAGTACAAAGCTTTGTGAATTATGTTGAGAATAATTAACATAACAATTAACCTACCAATGTTTGTAGCAAGATTATTATAAAGCCAATTGATAGGCACTACACTAATCATGGTGAATGGGACATTGAACTGGACAATAATTACACATTCTATGTCGTGTGTTCAATTTATAAAGGCATAAGGGTAAAAGGGTAATATGACATTCTCAACACGTTAGCGTAATAGAAAAAGCGGACAGACGGGCACAGGTTATTTATAATATTATTACCAACAAGGTCACAAACATAAGGATGGATGAATGAGACGTTAAATAAATAAGTAGAACTTATTTATTATTCGTCGATGCGATCTTACAATGCACTAGCGCTAAATAGAGAAATATGGTACACATAAGATACAGCGGGTTTAAATGATATTGTGGTACATTGTAAGATACAGTACGCACAAGTGGATCTATAAATACAACTCTTGTGCTAAAGCAAAAAACACCCTAGTTGTTTGACACTTAAAGTCACACTTTGTCTCTAAGCTTCCATTCGACCTAATTAGCACTGCGAGTTGAATGATTTTGTTCATGTGGACTCATAAGAGGTGTTGTTGTTCGTGCAACGGTAGTGCTCAACGTACCATCTCAGTTTTACTACAACGGTACCACTCTACAAGAGGTAATCACTCTACCATTGATTCATGATCATTCGTAATGATTCATCCAAGGGAAATTTTTTATATTTCGCTGCATTTATTGATTGTTTTTATTGAATAAAATATAATTGAATAAATTTAAAGAGAACTCTAGATTGGAGATATGGATTTCAACTAATAAATGTGCCCTATCAACTAAAAAAAGGCTAAAAAAACATATTAAAAATTAATATTTTTATATAATACTCCTATAAACACAAATTTATTTCATGAATATCGCTATAAGTTCAACCAGAAGATTAGTAAAGTCTGACCAAAATTTGTTTCATCTAGAAATGAAACTGAGGTTCTTCTCAATAATGTATCTTTGATAGAGTTCATTAACCATTTGAGATCAATTACGTGGTTCACCCAAATGAAATTTAACATCTAAAAATTGTTCAATATTTCTTATAAGAAAGAACCAGATCCTGGAGGGAGTAGTAAGGATCTTACATATCGACACAATTAGCACATTGATGATCATATTGATGATCGTTAGATCAAAATCATGTGGATAAGATTTCAATGTTTGATTCTTATTCTTTTAACTAAAATATATATTAAATTTTAAATTGTCTAATTAATTTAACAACTCATATAGTCTTGTGTGTTACCTTCATAATGGCCGGAACCCAATGTTTTCGACCATCTGCGTCTCTTCCAAAAGTTGTGTTCAATGGCTGAGTTCGAGTAATGTTCCATAACCAGAAATGATATAAAACAAGGATGAGAAACCCACATGGTACAAACATTATATCCATATAATATTTTTGCCACTCCATATGTAACGAAACTTTCTCTAATTGTTACCAAAAAGTAAAATACTTTCCCTTATTACTATTAATTTTCCCTTTTAGATGAATGCATACACACTGATATCTTTTGTGCATCTATATATATATATATATATCAATGAGTTTGGCTACACTGAAAACCTAATGGTTACATTGAAATATTCTTGTTTTCTATTCATGAAAGGAATGGGATGACAATGGCTAAAACATATGTTCAAATGACATGCTCTCGCCAATAAAAAAAAGTGACATGCTCCCTTTTTATTTCTGTCATTTTAAAATAATAGATATATATCATATACTATATGCATACAAAAATAAGCATTTGGCTTTTACAAAAAGTTCACTTCTTATTTGTTTTGTTAATTCTCTGATTTATAGGGGAAGAAGGCTCTTGTAATATGAAATTATGTTGGGCAGTAAGTAAAATCTGACCAAGAGTTATTTCACCCAGTAATTGATTTTAGTTTCTCCGGAACGATTCATCTTTTAATGGAGTTATGATACACTTCCCAAATTAGTTTATTTTTTTTGGTTGAAAATTCAACACTGGCCAAATAAGTTATAGTTTTCAACTAAAATTATATATGATTAATTATTGATGGCCAATCACAATGTGTTAATTAATCTATCAATTTTCCTTAAAAAAAATTAATCTATCTATTTGCTTAAAAAAAACTAATCCATCTATTAAAATTTAGTTTGTGTTATCCGAAGTTTAAAGAATGCTCATAAATATGGACCTAAAAATTGGTATAATTAAAATATAGACTTGTACAATTTTTAGTAAAATTATGGATTTATATTCAACATGAGATGCATAGTGGCATTTTACAAAAAAATGGATTCAGGATCCACATTAATTTGGACAGTACTTTTTTTTGAAAACCATATTAGAAGCATTCTTCTTTAGGATTAAATTTTTTATTTTAGATAAGATAATTTTGGAGTGTTTGATTTCTGCAAGGGTTTCCTCTTCCATAGGGTTTACCTATTAATTGTATTCATGGATCCGTCTTTTAATGCATCACCTCAAACAAAAATGTTTGCTCAAGCTCTTTTCAACATTTGTAATATACCATTGAGTTAACTACCAAAACCTTGCTGGAAAGGCAAGGCTCTTGCGATCAATGCAAAAATAGCTTTCATGGTATGTTAGTTCTAGTGGCTTGAATTTGAAATAATATCTTCTTCGTGCTTTTTTCTTTGAGAACAAATGTAAAGCCGAATAGTTTTAGAACACAAACATCTAATGTTGGAAAAGAATCCATAACATGCCTCAGAAGTATTGGGTGTTTAATACTCTATTTTTTTTATAAGCAACAAGATTTAATTGAAATGAGTACAAGGGGTACTCAAACCCACTTAAACACACAAAAGATCACCGACTAGACGAACAAAAACCACCAAAGAAAATTCAAGCAAACTATAGGGTTTGACAACCAATAAGAAAACAATCCTTGATTTAATTTCCCTGATTTAAACCCCCTTTTTTCTAAACCTCTATTTTCTATTGCCTCAAGCATTGAAACTTTGTCCTTGGATAAGAATACTCGAATCTGAACCACCAGGCATCTTTCTTGTATCTATTAGAATCAAATTTTTTTTTTTTAGAGAAACGTGCTTAGAGCATTTCATTAATCAGAATAGTTTCAATACAAGTGGGTATATCAAAATAAATGGCGGGACTAGCGGAAGACGTGGCTGCTCGTGCAAGAGCATGAGCCAC
>Ga0315914_1012103_pt1 | contig 10065 bp, 6 predicted proteins | sample MpolenodulesMG_FD_203920 | JGI IMG/M metagenome (GOLD analysis project Ga0315914, IMG submission 203920) | Medicago polymorpha root nodule microbial communities from Los Angeles, California, United States - elongated nodules | ecosystem: Host-associated > Plants > Roots > Nodule | place: USA... | reverse complement strand
TGATTATATGAATTGTGTGAAGATGTGTACATGTTGATATTTGATATTTTGGTGATGCTTGTGTACTTGATGATTTTAATTGATGATGTTTATTTGGTGATAGTAATAAGCGTGAATTACATGTATATGATTTGGTGATTTCTTTGGTGTCGATGACTTCTTTGCCTAAACTTTTGAAATGAAGGAGTGTAGTTGTTAAGTTGATTAGGCAAGGGTTCAGATGACATATATGATTGGTGTAGATTAGATTATTTGTATCTATTAGGATAGTATGCACGTTATGTAAAATGAATAGAGTGGAATGTAGGATTATGACTCCTAAATGATGAGATTGGTGTAGTTTGATTATTAGGCTATATAAGGATTGAGGTGAGAAATTCTTATACTGATTGGTGTGTTAGGTGATAAGCCCTAGATGATAATGTTGATTAAGAATGAATATGTCAATATGATATGATAAGGGAAAGATAATACTCATGTGGAATTAATATTCTAGGAATGTTGAGTATGTATATGTGCTATGCATGAATCCTTGAATGCTTATGTTTGATTATACTTTAATTATGAGATGTGAACTAACCCCCAGTGGTCGTTTGGTTGACCGTCTGCCTTATTCTTATGAATGGGTAGACGGTGTGTAGGAGTAGTTAACTTTGCTTTGGTGAGTTGCTTGAGGATAGCTTGGAGCTACCTCATCTACTACTTTTGGCGTCTTAGTCTTTAGGGCTCTGATTAGGTGTCAGTCTTTGGTGTTTACCTTTATTATGCATATTGAGGATTTTTGAGACTATGTATTGATGATGATATGTGTAGTATGTTGACATGGCTACTTGAAGTTTATTTATTTTTAACAAGCAAAAATGGAATATATTATAAACACAAGAGAATTCTCAAGCACAATGTGTGCTACAATTACAATGCCAACATAAAAGATAAAAGTCAGGTTAGCCGATGCCCAAACAAACAAAAGGGCTCAACCACCACATATGAGCCTCCGGTCCTAGTAGAACTTCACTCATAAGTATATCGGCTTCTGGACATCCTCAGTCTTCCTAATCAGGGTTGTGCTATAACTATTTTTGCTGGAATTGACAGGTATATGATTAGGGTTTCGTCAATATGGGAGGCACGATTTCGTCGTCCCTAAATTTAATTTTAGATAATGGTTTCATCCTTTATATTTTTCACGTCATTTTTGTCCTTTTGCATATAAACTTTCAAGCATCAAATATATAATTCATATGAAAACCTTGGTGAAATACCATATATTTGGACACTAATGCTCATACTAAAATAAAATCATAGGCTTCAATCTTAAAAATTCATATAAAAACTGATCAAAAATATGAAAAATGCCGTAAAAAAATATAAAGGATGAAATCGTTAACGTAGGTTAAGGGCAACAAGAGTAACTTTGCCTAGATATTTCTATTCCAATATTATAAAAGTCAACAACAAACCTCTCTGATTGTGCTATGTTCGAAAGGTTGAAAGTTAATTTTGCCTCTCATGAAAGATTGAAAGTTAATTAAAAATGAATTATTTAAAATGATTGGCAAATTTTTTACCTTACCCCTTTAGTAAGTATGCTAAAGCGACAAACACAACACATTGATCTGCAAAAGAGACATTTAATAATGATTATAATTTTAGGGAGGCTTATTTACAACTCCTTAAGCACTAAAAATAATAATTGTTTTTAGGTCGTCATGTTCTTTATACACTATAAAGTAGTCTAATCATATTATATTTTTTACCGACAAAGAGAGAAAAATATGACTAAAACTTTAAATTTTGTGTGCGCTATGATTTTATTTATTTCCTTGTTTCTTGTTTCAAAGAACGTTGCTTGTAAGACATTTTGCCCACTTTTAAAATTATCTTCTTTACTTTTTAGTTTGTACGTATTTTATCTCATTTTAGTAACATCATTTTATCCTCTTTTTTCATTACAGTATATATTATTGAATGTAAAACTGATGCTGATTGTCCAAAAAGTAAGTTAAATATGTATGACTTGATATGCATTAAAGGTGCATGTGTCATCTGTATAAAGTCATTCAATTTATGGTATGAGTACCAGGCTCAAGAGATTAAATTTACGCCACGCAATGAAGAATGAATTCTTAAAATAGAGAGAGAAAAAAAACAATTGTTGAATATGCCTTATGCTAGGATATTTCTTAATTGGCATTTAGTTATTATGCTCTCACCCAATAATTGTATGTTTTAATCATTTTTATTTTTCATAATTTCACATACCTTGTAATTACTGTTTGTGCTCTAAGATGTTGGAAATGAAATAAAATAAGACACTAAAGAATATTATAATTAGATTGTTCTCTTCTCTCTTAAATTTGGATATATCACCATGGCCACCAATTTAAACATTTGACATTTTCTTTCCAAAAAAAAAAAGCGAACCCAACTGAAGGAAATAATATAAGGTGCGGAAAAACTAGTATTTATATTCGTCCCTTTATTTCACATATTTTTGAATTTCTTTCTCCCATATTCATGTTTTGGATTTTATTTATGAGATGTCATATTCATTAGTGATGTAAAATAATGTTTGATAATGTGATTTTAATTTAGATCATAAACACTATAACTTTTTTTACTTGTTTCATTGATCAAATATAAAACTATTATTTAGAAATCCGTTGTTTATGGTTCAAATAAAAAATGTCACTTGATTAATATATATTGCATGTCATAAAAAATAAGCCTCAAATAGAATTGTGTGAAAAAATCTCAAAACTTGTGAAAGATGGGATTAAAATATATTATTTAGAAATATTAAGCCTAAAATTCTATTTCATTTAAAATAAGAGATTTTTTTTTTCTGAATCAAGAGCAAAGGAAGGCATCATGAGGAAGTTTGATATTTAAACTACGTTGGAACCCCTATCCTATACCACCTTGCTCGAAGAATTTATTAAAAAAGGGAAATTTGTACAAGATGGAGGACCAAACCAAAACGTACCCTTGGGAAAAACAATAGAAACCAAAAAGTAAAAATAAGGAGACTTAAGGAAAACGGTAATTCGGAAACCCAAAGTTGTCTCTGAAAATACTCCCTAATAAATAAGGGTAAAGAGTCTTGTTTATACCGGTGTTTTTGGTAAACAAAAATGCTAGTTTTAAAATGCTACTTGCAGTATCAAACTAGAAATCCTAGGACATGTTGTGTAATGTTTTTCCATAAATTGTTTGAGTGTTCATGATATTCATGAGTTTAATGTAAAAAGATGAAGATAACTTCCTTGTTCGATAGAATCAATAAGATTTTTAGAAACTAAGATAAACAAAAGCATTACAAGATGAAAGTAAATAGATTTAAAAGAAAAAAGTTTTCATTGCATTAATAAAGATGGTTCATCAAATCAGTTACATACATTCTTTAGACTCTAAAGGTCCAAAGGTTTAAAAAAAGGACATAGTAGGCACTAAAATGGAAACAACACAGTAAAAAAAAGGAAGACACCAGAATCGTCAGATTTACGATCAGACGGCTTAAAATAGAGGAATATGACGGATCAAACCAAAAGACACACACCAGATCCAACAGAAGGAGCATCATCGGCCGTCACATCTACGATCTGACGGCCTAGCTTCAAAAGGCGCATGATAAGACTAGGAATAACATGTACAGGATTCAGGCAACAAATAAGGTATATAAACCGATTTAAAGAATGAAAACACATAAACTCATACAAACTCTCTCTAAGACTAAAATCTAGAGAGAGAGACTCTCATCTCTCTAGTTCAAAAACGCGATTTAAAAAGGAAAGGTGTCACGAATCCAGATATGAAAATAAACAGACGGGGACGAACTTTATACCTTTCTTTACTCACGGATCCGGCTTTGATCTCTCACTTTTCCGTTCGGTATGGTTTCGATCTCGACAGAATTTTCCTTCTTCTCACTTCCTCAACCTGGTTCGGTTTCTGGTGTTGTGTTGGTATGGTGACGCGAAAACAGCTGTGTTGATTGTTATATGTTACTGTTCCGTCACTGTTGAATCCGAAAACGATCTGGAAATGTTGTTTATGTTTTGAGTGTTGAGACTTGGGATTATTATTACTGGATTTGATGAGGTTACTGTGTGTTCTGTTGTTGTTGAATTTTTGTGATGATTTGTGTGGTTTTATCGTGATTTTCGAGAATGAATGTTGTTGAAAAAAATTTATGTGTTCATCATGTTCATGATTTTTTTGTGAATTTTCTGTGTTTTGATCTGAAGAATTGGAGAGAGAGTGGAAAAAGTGTTTGTGAGTGTGATTGGTGAATTCTGCCATATTAGGGTTAGGCCTGATGATGTGTCCCTCTGCTATTTTGGATAGATTGGATCTAAATAAAAGGACCAGTGCAAAGCTGACACGTGGACAAACTTGGACCCAAAGACTAAAAAATAGATTTGATATATTTGATTTTTGGTAAAAAGGATTTTTCTAAGCTAAAAGTAAAAAACTAGGTCTTTCGACGAAACTTAAAAAAAATAAAAATGTGAGAGGAATTACCAAGGATGTTGGATCCCAAGTAAAATTCCATCCTAAAATTACTAGTTGTTCATTTTTAAGGCTCTCAATTTAGTCCTAAAATTTATCCTAATTTGTCACTAATTCATTTGGTCCCCGCTCACGACCATAACATAATGCAGTAAAATAAATTGTGGTGTCGGTGCATATTTTATTATATGATGTTACATAGTCCCTAAATACATGCTAAAGCTTCAAGAAAAATGCAAGTGACAAGGAAAATAAAATGCATGCAATACATTACATTAATACCTATTATACACACTAAACAAATTAATGATAAAAATAAAAATGACAAAAATTAAACATGCATGAGATGATTCTAGATAATAATGCAATTATAAAATAAAAACAATAAAAAACAGTAAATAATAATTAAAACAAATCACAATATTCTTTCTGTAAGTTTTTTAGATAATAATGCTATTGGATAGATTGGATCTAAAGAAAAGGACCAGTGCAAAGCTGACACGTGGACAAACTTGGACCCAGAGACTAAAAAAAAGATTAAAATAAAACAAAAAGATTTAATAAAATATTAATAATAAAAAAAACAAAAATTAATAAATAAATGAATAAAAGGGACTTAAAAACTACAATGAAATAAAAGTAAATACTAAAAATAAATGAATAATAACAGATAAAAATAAAAGATATAAAACTGTCCCTTTCGGTAACCAAATGAGGTATTTTAAAATACATTTCTGCCGAAATTTCTTCTGAGGCGACGAGCTTACTCGGCTTTTAAAATACGAATAAAAAAAGTTTTAAACTGTTTGAAAATACGACTAAAATGGTTTTAACTGTCTAAAATACGAATAAAAAAGTGTTATCTATTTAAAATATGAATACAAAAATTTTAAGTATTTAAAATACGAATAAAAAGTTTTAACTGTTTAAAATACGAATAAAAGGGTTTTAACTGCTTAAGATACGAACAAAAATTTCTAATTGGTCAAAATTTGGGGTATGACAGTCTCCACAGGGACTAGCGCGATATTCAAGTCGTTCAACAATCAATATCATTCTAAACTTATGGTTCAAATAATTGATTGATTAAAAATTAATTGTTGGGTATTTGAGTATTAGCTTCATTTGTTGCTAAAACAAATACTCATGTATGATATTGAATACGATGTTCCATCATCTTGGCACGGTTCAGTGTGCCCTGTTTATGTGGCTTGGTTTACGCAATCTTTATCTTATTAAGGAAACCACGCCGTATTTCTTGTTCACCAACCAACACGTTTTTGCCTAGAATCAGCTGGACGTTTTGTTTCTAAAATATAAACATATTTTAGGATTCCTTGGTGGTGTGTTTGGCGGTTCCTAAAAATGTTCCTACTTTTTAGGAGTTACCGTATTTGTAAAATATATTTTCAAAAGAGATTTTGGAAAATATATTTTCTAAAGAATATTTGTTTCAATATATTTCTGAAGAGAATATTTGATACAAATATATGTTTAGCATATGACTAAAAATCCCATGCTTTGAATAGCTATATAAGGAAGACTTGTACCCTAGTGTTACCCACCAATTCACAAATATTGAATTGAGTTTTTAGGGTTTCGACTTGTGCTTTATTTGTGAGCCTCTCTTTGTATCACCTTGATGCATTGAGTTGGACCTTTAGTTGAGTTGTAATGGATCAAAGTCATCGATTGATAAAATAATAGATTGTTAGGTTTTTGAGTCGTCTTCCATGTGTGTTCTTCTCTTGTATCATTTGTGATGCAAGTATATGACTGTTTATTGAGTTGTAAATTCATGTACTACTCCGAAGCTGTGAAGGAACGAGCTAGGTAGATTGTGTACTACACCAAAGCTGTGAAGCACGATGTTAAGTTGTTGTGTTTGAATGTAAATTCATTTTTGAGTTTGTGTTTTAGGTCTGATAGGTCACAGGGGTTGTGACTGACCATAGGATAGTGAGATGGGATCTCAGATCTAGGAGTTTCTAGGTTGAAATCTAGACGGGTAGGTCCTAGGTCATAAAGTGTAAACTAGGAGTTTACTGAGAGATTTTGAATAAGGACTACACTAGTGGATTTCCTTCCTGGCTTGGTAGCCCCCAGAGTAGGTGTGTTTGTCACCGAACTGGGTCAACAAACTCATTGTGTTCTTTACCTTCTTGTTATTTATTTATTTATTTCTTGCTAGTTATCTGTTTACTACATGATGTTGGAACATTAAACGGAACATCTACTTTCTGTGCATCAGAAATTGTAACATCACATAAAACAACTTCTAACTAATGCGCAAGAATTTCATCATTCGTATATTTGCCTTGATCTATCTGTTTTCTGCTAGCTCGATGTTAAAACAACATTCTGTTCGTATTTGATGTTGAAACATCGTATAAAACGTCTAAAATCTAGCCTGCCGGAATTTCACTAGTATAAACTGGAATGTAGCAATAAAATTGAGACGAGGTAGGGCAATTCATGCCTAGGGTTAGAGTCGTTAACCAAGCATTAAATAGTGCACTCTTATGGTCGCTTAAACGGATTCTAGCTTTACTTGATATTATCACATATCGCTCAACAACATCATTCGTTTCCAAATGATGTCGTCAATTCTAATGCAATATTTTAATGTCGATTTCCCAAACTATTAAACGATTCAATAGTTGATTGCATCGTTGTATTGTCGATTTCCCGAACTATTAAATGATACAAAAGCTTTGAGTTCCAATATTCAAAGTGATTATCAAAACCTAAATTCAATGTCTAGAATTAATGTTTTGATATATTATTATTCTAACCCTAAATTCAAAAGCATCTTTCAACATCATTTCAAATCATAAATATAACATTAAACACAAGAATAAAATCAACATCAAGTAAAAATTGGTAGGACCATGTATTTAAGGATCAAAAAGAGTACAAATAAGCTTAATGAATTACCTCTAACCCCTAAGGATAGATTTAGCTACATACTTTTAGAGTAGCCTTGCAAAAATGGAAGAAAAGATGAAGATTCATGACAATATTCATGATTTCTAACCCACTTGGGTTGGCCTAGTGGTATTGGCTTGGAACCTGGGAGTGTGCTCCTCCTCAAGGTCTCAGGTTCGATTCTCTCTGGTGCCAATTTGAGGGGGTTAGTTTAGCTTCTTCAAAAACAAATATATTCATGATTTCTCTACAAATCTTGGGAAGCATCCATTTCTAACACTCTTGCTTCATGTTTCTTTCTCTAGAAATTCCCTCTCTCTCTCTCTCTCTCTAAAAATTGGAAGAAAGTCAAAAACAATGAATAGATCCCAAAAAAAATAGAGAAAAGCTATTTATATGGCTGAATCTGTCAATCTCGCTTAAGCGAGATTGAATCTGTCCCACGCTGGCCACTAGATGACTGCCACGTAGCACATTACCCTGAATTTGCTAAGTCTAGCTTAAGCGAGCTGAAAGCGAGATTGGCAAAGGATCTCGGCAGTTTTCTCGCTTAAGCGAGATGAATCTCGCTTAAGCGAGATTGTCTTGCAACTTTGGTTGATTTCTTGGTCCTTATTTTTATTTTCCTGCACAAAAAGGGTAGAGTAAGGCACATAAAGCACTTATCAAACTATTTTGATGTTGTATCAAAAGTAAGTATTTTTGTGTATCGTCTCCACTGGGACTAGCGCGATATTCAAGCCGTTCAACAATCGATATCGTTCTAAACTTATGGTTCAAATAATTGATTGATTAAAAACTAATCTAAATTGGAATGTAGCAATAAAATTGAGACGAGGTAGGGCAGTTCACACCTGGGGTTAAAGTCGTTAACCAAGCATTAAATAGTGCATTCTTATGATCGCTTAAACGGATTCTAGCTTTACTCAATATTATCACATATCGCTCAACAACATCATTTGTATCCAAATGATGTCTTGATTTCAAATGGATCATTTAAATGCTTATTTCCCAAACTATTAAACGATCTGATAGTCGATTGCATCGTTGTATTGTCGTTTTCCCGAACTATTAAACGATACAAAAGCTTTGAGTTCCAATATTCAAAGTGATTATCAAAACCTAAATTCCATGTCTAGAATTAATGTTTTGATAGATTATTATTCTAACCCTAAATTCAAAAGCATCTTTCAACATCATTTCAAATCATAAATATAACATCAAACACAAGAATAAAATCAGCATCAAGTAAAAATTGCTAGAACCATATATTTAAGGATAAAAAAGAATACAAATTAGCTTAATCAATTACCTCTAATCCCAAAGGATAGATTTAGCTACATACATTCATAGTAGCCTTGCAAAAATGAAAAGATGAAGATACATGACAAGATTCATGATTTCTCTACAAATCTTGGGAAGAATCCACTTCTTACACTCTTGCTTCATGTTTCTCTCTAAAATTGCCCTCTCTCTCTCTCTAAAAATCGGAAGAAAGTCAAAAACAATGAATAGATTCCTAAAAAAATGGGAGAAAAGCTATTTATATGGCTGAACCTGTCAATCTCGCTTAAGCGAGATTGAATCTGTCCCACGCTGGCCACTGGATGACTGCCACGTACCACCTTATCCTGAATTTGCTGAATCTCGCTTAAGGGAGCTGGAAACGAGATTGGCAGTGGCTCTCGACAGTTTTCTTGCTTAAGCGAGATTCATCTCGCTTAAGCGAGATTGTCTTGCAACTTTGGTTGATTTCTTGGTCCTTGCTTTCATTTTCATGCACAAAAACAGTAGAGTAAGGCACATAAAGCATAAATGGAATATTTGCATAAGATTGGAGCTTTTCCATAGATAACTTGCAAAACAAGTGATGAGTAAAACCGCAAGTGTACGGTTCTACTGAAGTAGTAAAAAGAGAGTATCGTTCCAACATGGAGTTGTTCAATTTAATTAACTTTTAGAAGATGATTAGAAGAAAGTTTAGTTGTAAAGACCGAGTTTTTAATGGTTAAAAAGAATAATAATAAAAAGCGCCTTGGGATTATTGGTTCATCATAATAACAAACCTTTCACAAACAAACCCTACACCTAAACTTTATATTCGACCTACTTTCTAAAGACAAGTTTCTCTTTAGCGTATCAAAACTTCTTTCGAAGTGCAGTGAGTGTGTTCCTTTAGCAACCACGCACGCCTATTCTCATGGTTGATTGCTATTAGAATCCTTGAAGAACGAAACTTTATATGTCTCAAGGTTTGCTAGACTATTCTCATGTTTTGCAACCCTTGTCTAATTTCACTTGTTCCAACATCAAAGCTCCGTTGTCACTTTATGAATTGATATTTGAGATGATGAATTAACAAATACTAACCCTCCGTTGTCGCTTTATGAGTTTGGTATTTGTTAATTCATTATAAAAACGGTGAATTAGATTAGAAAGTAGATTTATATAAAATTAGGGTTTATGGCTTGGTTTGATTAGGATTATGTCATTAGACTTATCAAACAATCCCAAGACAAGAAGAGTCTACTCACTCATGTTCATCGTAGACATAGAAGAGAAGAAGAAGAACATAAAGTAAATAACAAGAAAGTAAAAGAAGAACTTTTATTAAGAAAGACAATT
>Ga0315914_1012101_pt1 | contig 10067 bp, 7 predicted proteins | sample MpolenodulesMG_FD_203920 | JGI IMG/M metagenome (GOLD analysis project Ga0315914, IMG submission 203920) | Medicago polymorpha root nodule microbial communities from Los Angeles, California, United States - elongated nodules | ecosystem: Host-associated > Plants > Roots > Nodule | place: USA... | reverse complement strand
CTTTTCATTCACAGCCATAGTATAGGCAAGCTCTGCATTGATCAAATCACTATGAGTATTTAAAAGGGTCCACATACACACACATATAAGTAAGTGTATTTAATGAATATTCAAAAGTGTATGGATTAGTCCAACTTTAACCTTTCATAATAAGCAACTATATAATTTGTTATAATCAACTTTGTAAGTACAAAAATAGTAGTTTGACAATTTAGTAATACAGTTTTATGAACAATTAGCATGAAAAATTGATGATCGTGTATGTTATTTGTCGGGACTATGAATATGCTTGTTTTGCATCATACAAAAATGAAGGAAAAAAAACCAAATAAGAAAGAAAAAATATCAATGATTAATTTACCAGGAGCAATATATCCAATAGTTCCAGCAACTATAGTTCGATTGGATGAATCATATTGAAGGATTCGAGCTGTGCCAAAGTCAGAGACACTGGCCTGCCACTCAGAGTTTAGCAAGATATTGCTAGTAGATACATCTCTATGCACTATTGGAGTAGTGCAATCATGGTGAAGATATGATATAGCAAATGCAACTCCTTTAATAGTGTTAATCCTTTTCCTCCACTTGAATTCCACGGCTTCTACATCATCATACAAGACAGAGAACAAGCTTCCTCTCTCCATGTATTGATAGATCAAAAACATGATTCTTTTGTGCAAGCAAAATCCATAAAGTTTCACAATATGTCGGTGCTTTATTTCTGATAATATTCTCACTTCATTTCGGAAACTCTCATCAAAAGATGGAACCTCAGCTTCATATCCGTGAAGTTTCTTTAAGGCAACAGCTTTGCCACATGGTAATTGTGCCTTGTAAACACTTCCATATGCTCCTGTTCCAATGCAATATCTCATGTCAAAGTCCTCTGTTGCTTTAATAATGTCATCGAATGCAATCTTTCCGTCATAATTCCATACACAAAACAAATCCCCATTCTTTGTTTTCGTGGTGTTTGCTTGCTTGTTCTTAACATACCTATGACGAAGTTTGAGGCATATGATAATTGACAAGGATAAGATTACACAAATAAGCATAGCAAGAGCAATGAAAACATGGCTCTTTACTTTATTACTTTTCTTGGAAGGTGGGCAAGGTTGGAATTGGAAGTGGATTCTCTTGTATGAAAAGTTGGTACACAAATCCTTGTTCCCTATCATTATATCAGGGTCAACACAAGTTGGAATGGGACCCCTTAAATAATTGTAGGAAATGTTCATAAAATAAACATTACAAATAGATTTTGAAATTGTTCCGGTGAGTTTATTATTGCTTAAAATAAGACTTTGAAAATGTCCAAGCTCGGAAGGGATTTCACCACTAATGAGGTTGTGACTGAGGTCAATGGAAATTTTGTAATCTATAAATGGAAAAAATTTGGAAGGAAGGACACCATGGATTAGATTGTGGGAAATATTAAGGGTTTCTAATTGAGAGAGATTTGTTAACGAAATTGGAAAGGTCCCACTGACGGAGTTGTTATTTAACATCACCACTTGCAATTTGGTTAATTGATCAAAGTTATATGGAAGGGAACCAATGAGAAAATTATATGAGATGTCAAGGTATTCTAATTGTGTGAGATTTGTAAGAAAATTAGGAAAGTTCTCGTTGAGTCTATTGTGAGATAGATGTAATGTGGTGAGATTTTTCAAGAATTTCAACTCATGAGGAATAGAACCTTGAATGTTGTTGTGAGAGATGTCTAGCTCCTGTAACTGGTTGAGATTTCCTAGGGAAGAAGGTATCTCACCTTTGAATCTATTGTAAGATAGATCTAAGAAAGTGAGATTTTTCAAGAACCCCAACTCATGAGGAATGGAACCATTAAGGTTTTTGTGAGAGATGTCTAGCTTCTGTAACTGTTTGAGATTTCCCAGTGAAGAAGGTATCTCACCATTGAATCTATTGTAAGATAGATCTAAGAAAGTGAGATTTTTTAGCAACCACAATTCAGGAGGTAGCTGACCTTGAAGATTATTGTGAGACAAATCAAGATGAGTGAGCTTAGAGAGATGACCAATTTCTTTTGGGATAGTCCCTAGTAGTCCAATTTCTCTTATAACAAGGCTTTCTAAATTGTTAAAAGCAGAATAGTTGAGAGTAGACAAGTTAAGTTGATACCCCCAAAGGTCTATGTTGATTGCTTTTATGCTTCCAGCCTCGTTGCAAGATATTTCAAACCAATTACAACGATCAGATATATTGAAGTATGCATAAGAAGTGTTCCACCATCCACTATTTATTATAGCATTTGCCTCCATTTGAAGTTGAGATGTCATTGTGGCAGATTGAGTTCCCACAATCAAACTGCAAATAAGAAGAAAGGCAATCCACATTTTTGGACCAAAAAAATTTGAAATTAAATATTTTTTCAAGCTCATAACTTTCTTTTTATTTTGAGATCTAATGAATGAATATCATAAACCTTTATAATGTTGTGTGCATGACTAGTATATGATCGTTGGTCAATCTCATTCTCACACGCCAATTTTGATATTTTAATTCATATATTGTTCTACGTATATGTCACTGCATAAGATATGTCTAGTATGTATGAACGTGAAAAATTGAAAGCAACATCCCTGAAGAATACAACTTCATCTTCTTAGCATCTTCCTCTTGACAAGTCTTTATGTATTATTGGTTATGTGGGGGCCCAATGAAGGAAGCATCTTCCTCTTGACGTGGTCTAGATTTTGTGCATTAGCTTCCTTTAGTGTGCGAGTTTTTCTTCGTCAATGAGTCAACTTTAGTGTTTCTTTCTAACGAGTACTCTTACAATATTGACTAACTAATGACAAATCTACTAATAGAAACCTAGTTTTGGTAACATAAGTTTTTTGGTTTGTCTCTTCGTCCTAAAATAACTGAGTTATTTGCACACTCAAAAAAATTGTCTCAAGATAATAGACACATTTCACTTTTCAATGTAATCTTAATTATTTTTTCAATTATAACTTTAATTAATATTACTTTTATTATCCTCAATTCGATATATTCTACTTTGTATTTATAATAATGGAAAATGCACCAACACTTACAAGACACTCAAAACCGGTCATTTCTCTCTCTCTTTCACTTATACTATTTTTCTTAATATGTGTGAAATGAACAAAAAATCTCTGGTATTATGAGACGAAGAGAGGAATAATTACATTATTTTTTTATGCAAACTTAGAAGTATTTTAGTACTTTAACCGTTCAAAGGAGATTTGTTCACCTTCTCCAACGGATAAAACATTGTTTCTTTGCAAGTAATATTTTTACTTTTGAGTGAAACTAATTTATTCTTAAAAAAAACTGTTAGTTCCAAATTAGTGCTCGAGAAGTAAAAAATTTATTTTTCAGTCTTTAAGGAAAATAAAAGAAGATAAAGTAGATAATATGAGAGAAAATAAAAGAAAATGAGGGTGAGGCCGGCCCTAGTTTTCTCTCTCTAGTAGGGGCGGAGCCAGGAATTTAAGATTAGGAGGGTCGAATACAAGAAATACTTTTTTTAGCGAACAAGGAACATAATTTGATTAAAAAAAAATAATGCAAAAGATATATAAGAAACCCTAAAGGCACGTAAACTAATATGTTTTTGTTTTTTAAGGATTTTTTAGCAATTTCAAAGAAATTTATAAATATTCAGTATGGGAGACATTAATAGGAAAGCATAATTATCATTCAAGTATTGACTTAATAGTACGAAAAAAAATAACATTAAGTAGGAAGAGAAAACAAAAACACCCTTATATAAAAATAGTAAAATAATAGTGCTTATGTTCTGGTGTTAAATGTGTTTTTAGTAAATGACAAATTATTCATGATAACCTGAGTTCGATTCTTGAGTAGAACAATTTTTTTCTAAACTTTAGTTACTTCTCGGCCGAACTCCCAATCACCATGACCGCTTTATCTTGAGAATCGAAGGGTTAAAATAAAAAGAGAACGACGATTGACTAATTATAAGAACTTTTGTACTCCTTTCAACCAAAAAAAAGAACTTTTGTACGAGTGTAAAAGACATTAGATTTTTGTTCCATGAGAATAAAATCCATTAAGGACTAAATTATATTTTAATCTTCTATTCTTATTTTAGGTTTTAATTTGCTCATTATTTGCTTTAAAATAGTCTTTTATTTTGCAAAGCTATACCATTGTATTTCATTCCATTTAAAATATGTTGTGGAAAGGACCATATGAGATAATTTAAAATAATATAACATATAAAACTAATGATATTAGTTGTAAATTAATCTAGGGTTAATATGTATTTACCCCCTGTAATTTGGATGAGTTCCAGTTTACCCCCCTTGTAAAAAAAAGTTTAGATTCCAACTCTGTAATTTGAAGATTCTTTCGTGTTAGACCCTGAGGTCATCTGACTGTGCAAACATTTTATTTTCATTTATATTAATTTTAAAAATAGAAAAAAATTCAGATTATTTTTTTCAAAATTGAAAAAATCAGAAAGAAAAAAAATAAGATTTTTTTTTTTGAAATTTTAAAAAATCGAAAAATTGGAAACAAATTCAGATTTATTTTCAAAAAAAAATCTGAAATTAAGATTTTGAAAATTAAAATAAAATCGATTTTTTTTCTTCAGATTATATAATTTTCAAAATTTTATTTCATATTTAGGTGGGTGAGCTCTTTGCTTCCCTCCTAGTTTAAAAAAAAAATTATTTCATATTTTAATCTGAATTATAAAAAAAATTATATTCAGATTTTAAAAAAAAATTCCAGAATTTTTATTTTTGGTAGAAAAAGTAACTCTTTTTTAATTTCAAATTTGTTTTTCTAAATTTTGTTTTTATAATTTTAAAAATTAAATTCCAGAATTTTTAATTTTTTTAGAAAATTCGGTTATTTTCGAAAATTAATTTTCAGATTTTTTAAATAAATTTAATTTCATTTATATTATTTTTTATTTTAAAAAAATAGGCAAAATGCCACGTGTGCCCTTAAAAAAAATTAATTATACAATCAGCGTGCGACATAATCAGATATGTCACGTCGGCATTTTGTTCAGTCAGATGGCCTCAGGGTCTAAAACGAAAGAATCTTAAATTACAGGGTTGAAATCTAAACTTTTTTTTTACAGAGGGTAAACCGGAACTCGTCTAAATTACAGGGGGATAAAGACATATTAACTCATTAATCTGATAACTTAGTGAACATTTTAATTAGATTAATTGGAGGACCATAACCTAATATATATTTTGTGAAACATTCTAATATAGTTTAATTGTAGTATATATAAAAAAATTATTAAAAACAAAGGGCGGACAATGGCCTCCAAAGCCCGCCTCCCTCTGCCACTACTCTCTAGGTCCTCCCTTCCATTTTCTGAGGAGGTGGTTTTGGGTATCTTCATCTTTTTTTCTCTGAATGCGACGACGTGTAGTTCGTCGTCTTGTGCGGCGTTGTTAATTTCTCTTCTTGTTGTTGTGGTGTCGAGTCGTTGAACCGAACAACTGAAACAAACCAATGTCATTGATTTAGTTTGTATCGGTTTATTTATAAAAAATATATAAAAAAAGAAGACCTAAAACCAAATCAAATTGATGTAAATTTAATTGACTTTAACATCTTTTTAAATAAAAATAGAACCAAACTCAAATGTTGCACTCCCTAAGAATAGAGAAATGAGGTGAAGGTGATGTAAATTTGTGAAGCAAAGAAACACGAAAAAAATAAAAATGCAAAAATGAGGGACAATCATCAAAACATTGAGAACATTACTTGAAATGCACGCTGAAATTTAAACATTGCACCTCTTTTGCACCACTCAACACTCTCAATTCTCATACCTTAATGTTGAGTCCTCTCTTCTCAATTATTGGAGATTCAATGTTGTTTCCTCTCTCTAAAAATAAAAGCATCCTTCAAGAAAGAGCATGATCCACATATTCACATAATGTAAAAATGAACTCATTTCTTGGTGCAGCAAAATATATATACCAACTAAACCAGAATTTACACATTATGATTATGATGTTGTAACTCATTGCACCCACAAGCTCTTGAAGAAATAATCAAACTCTAAGGACCAAACTTCCTCCTTACCCTCCTTGTGTTCCTAGGGAAATGTATCTTGGTTGTTGAACATGGTTTAATAGAATGAGCATGAGGAACAGCATTCTCAGTGACCATGTCAGAGTCTGAAACCCGAGCTGGAGAAATGGATTTCTGCTCTTCTACTGATTCATTGGATTTCTCCTCCAGCTGAATCATAACATTACAAGAAAATGACAACATTATAAATTTACAATGTCTGCAAGAATCCTATGACGCAGAGTAATTGGACAAAGTTTTCCATTCTACGATGAATGGGTCCATGACTAAAATATTATTGTTATCAACTCCAAACATTAAAAGTAAAGGTACTAGTGTTTAGTGTTGTAAAATAGTGGCTATAGCGTTGCGGAGTTTGAACAAATTGTTATTTTTCCACGGTACACTATTTAGTAGTGTTGTCAAATAGAAGCTATAGCATTGCGGAATTTGAACAGATTGTAACTTTCCCACGGTACGCTATTTAGTAGTGTTGTCAAATAAAGGCTATAGCGGGGCTATAACATTGTAGTGTAGAAGCATTTGAACAAACTACAATTTTCTGTGCTCCGCGGTTGGCAACACTTAAAAGTACACAACAAAGAATACAAATAACATGGCCTGGTTGTGACAGGTCAACAGTATTTTACTATACACATGCATAAGAAAATTTTAAAATCAATCACCACGGATATTTATTTGGGATAACAAGAAATGAGAATTAACAAAAACTGGATTATAAAAATTTTGTGGCATCTTAATTCTTGTGAATTTTGAACAACTTTCTTCATGGATAGATTGCGTAATAGAAACTAAACAAAACCGAGAGCATGGCGCAGGCAGTGGAAACTAATGTAATATAAATGGAAAACACAAATGACATACAAATTGTTGAAATAACTTTCAAATAATAAAGCTTACACTTTCTCCTTGAACCTCAAACTGGGTCCCAATAGAAGGAGTTATCCCTTCACGAGTTGATAATGCATTGTCGGTCAAAAGTTGATCTTCGGCATATAACTCAGATTTATGCTGGGATGAAGCATTAGCAAAACTACCTGGAACTGGAATTTCTTTACCGGCAAAAGAAGCAGAATTATGAACAGAACGATTCAATCCATTAGATGGCCCAACTATGTTCGATTGAGTTGCAGAACAGAATTTTCCAGGATTTTCATTTTTCTCGGTATCAATCCGAGTTTTCAAATTCTCAACTTGCGACAACAACGCTTCAATATTATCAATGAGGTCAATGAAGGATTTATCATTATCTTATGATGATCTACAGAAGACCACATATCGTTTAACTTGATCTCCCCAACATTATGAGTATTACCTTCTCATATCAATTAAACAGAACGTGGGATTAAAAATTAAGAATCTCATGGAATGTAGAAACATATAACAATTGATTAAAACCAGTTTGAAAAATGTTCATAACACATGAAAGATGAATATATGTGTACGTAACTTCTTGAACCTTGTTTGATTCACACAATAACTGAGTCAAATGATAATAGTTAAATTAAAAAACAACATTATATTATGGCTACTTACTCACGACATCATCACAAAAACCTTCTAAGGGAGAGAAGAAGAGAGAGAAAAGATTACGATCAAAGCAAAATACACTGGAAAAAGGAAATATTGCAACAAACCAAGTACGAGAAAAAACAATGGTTAGACATATATGATGATAAGTCACATTCTTCAGCTCTTTTCCTGTTCTTTCTCCACATGACTTTAGTCCTTTGAATTCCCTCAGATCTAGGTACTGACTTGACACCAAAATCATCTACTGCAAACTTCAAAAAATCAAGCTGTTTTTGTTGATCAATAGCCGCAATCTCTTTTACGTATTTCTGTGCTTGAGAGTCGAGGTTCTTTATTTTCATCTCTTTTACATAAATGATCAATTAACTTTTTCTTTCTGAATAGATATTAAAGTTTAAACAGAACTAGATGAAATTCTTATAAAAAACAGATAGCAGCCAACACAAGGTAATTTGGGAATACAAACATGACATTTATGATGTATCACAACTTCAGTCATGAGAACCTATGAAGCACGGACACACACATCAACACTAATGTCCGAAATGTAGGACACTAAGTCTGACACATATATATTTATAGATATAAAAGCATCATTTATATGAATAAAACGCTGAATAATGTGGTTAGTTATTTTACTTTTTTGTTAGATTTTTTAATTTTGATTTATCGCTTCTTCCTGTAGGCCAAAAAAAAAGGTGAATTGAAATTGAGTCTATAACATCAATCTTTTATCATTAAAAAGATTAGTTTAATGAGTTGGACCAAAACATAGTTATGATAGAACATCACTTAGTGGGATAAGGTTTGATTGTGGTTATTGTTGTTGAATCCTGGATGGAACAACCCTTGGTTAGACTTTACCTACCTTCTATCTGAACTCCGGATTATCGAAGACCCTTTTTCCTAAGAACTGAAGGATTAAGACCAAAAAAGCATCATCAATAACAGTAACAACCAAGTCATATCCCACTAATTGGGACCGACTACATTGATCAAATTACGCCCTAAAAGTTCGATCGTAAACCATATTTTAATCCAACTCATTAATCTCATGATTTTTCTAAATAGTTTCTCTTATAGTTTTTTAGGTTTACCTCTGCCTCTAGCGATCTGACTATCTTCCATCTTATCTACTCTCCTTACTATAGCATCTATGAATTTTCTCTCTACACAAAAATCAAACTTGATATCGATTTGGTGAGATTTTTGGCCTTCTGCCATCGACAAGACTGATTTTATTGAAAAAAAAGATATTTTTTGTGATCCACAATTGACAACAGTGGTCTATATTGCACATTTGTACGTGCTAGTTTGATGCAATAGTAGTGTACTCAACTTTAAGCATTCACTGCTCTTGATGTTGTCTGTACTTGACTTCTCAGTATGGTATATCGGTGTTCTCAAATAGTTTACAACCTTGCGAAATTTGAACAAATTGCTATTGTTTCGGGATATGCTATTTAGTTCTAAGTGTTGTCAAACAGCAACTACAACAGCAGCATACTACTAAACAAAATTCTTAGTTATCCATACAATGAGACATTCGTCATCTGGTTGACACACAAACTCTTAAATTGTCTGAGTAACTAATTGATAGGAAAAAGAAAAGCTTATGCAATATCTTGTAATGAAATTCAAGGTCTAACACATCCTTACAAAACTAGCTTGTATGGTGAGGACTGTCTCCTCTTTATAAACTCTACTCAAGAATCATATATATCCGATGTGGGACTAAATCCCCTCGAGTGTTGGCCGCTAGCACACCCTCTCGCACTTCAGCCCGGCCCAGTGGGCCTGAAGCGTGGACGATGGACCCGATAGGCTCTGATACCATGTAACGAAATTCGAGGCCTAACACATCCTTACAAAAACCGACTTGTACGGTTAGGAGTGTTGAGGCAAAATCCCTAATTAATTTTAAAGATAATAAACTTTAATGATTAAGATTAAATGGACTTTGATTAATTCCTTGGTATTTAACTTGTGCTCTTGAGTGTTTCACTAAGACAGAAACAGGTTTAAATCATACCAAGATATAAGAAATCAAAGGACATTAAATTCATGAACTAACTCTGAAGATCAGAATGTTAGTTCAGAATGTTTGATCAGAAGGTTGATCAGAACGTTCTGATGGTGGTACAGAAGGGTGTTCATCAGCAAACCCAGAATCATCAAGAACATGAAGAACATGCAAGTACACATGACATGAATAAAAGGTCCAGTAAAGTACATTTGCATGATTCTATCAACAATAAAGGCATGGACAAGAAACTATGTCAAAAAGATCTTTCATGTTCATCCAAGACTATGAACATTAAAGTACTAGGAATATTTCAATGAGAATAATATCCTAGATGTTGCATTCACTGCACTTCAGTTGTGTTTACTATTAGAGTTGATTACATCAAAAGTTAAGTCTTATAAATCAACCTAAAGTAACAAACAAA
>Ga0315914_1012095_pt1 | contig 10071 bp, 8 predicted proteins | sample MpolenodulesMG_FD_203920 | JGI IMG/M metagenome (GOLD analysis project Ga0315914, IMG submission 203920) | Medicago polymorpha root nodule microbial communities from Los Angeles, California, United States - elongated nodules | ecosystem: Host-associated > Plants > Roots > Nodule | place: USA... | reverse complement strand
CCCCAATTTTTATTTTTATTTTTAAATTAGATTCAAGGAAAGAGATTATACCTGTAAGAGCCTTGAAAAAAGAAAGAAAGTAAACCGGAAGAGAGGATAGGAAAAATTTCAGAAGAACCAGGCGGCCACCAAAAGATAGAAATTTATGGTTCCACGACGACAATCTAGCAACAATTCGATCAACGACAGGTTTCCAAAAACTGAGTTTCCTACTATCTCCACCAATTGGCAACCCCAAATAAACAAACGGGATAGTACCGGTTCTACAATTCAACACTGAAGTAGCTTCTGACAACCATGTGGAAGGAATATTCACACCTGTTAGCATGCTTTTATTAAAATTTACTTTCAACCCTGACACCTCCTCAAGTAATAATAACACGGCCCGGATCGTATGCACATTCAACCATGATTTTTCACCAAGGATGAGAGTATCATCAACAAACTGCAAATGTGACAGCTGAACCGCCCCTTCCCTCTCTACACCATACGGTTGGAACATGTTGTTTGCCACCGCCGCTTTCATCAACACGTCGAACCCTTCAGCAGCCAACAGGAAAAGAAAAGGAGAGAGAGGGTCCCCTTGTCGAAGCCCCATCTCTATATGAAACTCCTCCGTCGGGCTCCCATTCACAAGGACTGAAGCAGTTGTCGTCCCAACACACTCCGTTATCCACTTCTGCCATAGAGTTGGGAAATTCATGTTAACCATCACCGAATTTAAGTAATTCAAATCCACCAACTCATAAGCTTTTTCGAAATCTACTTTAAACAATAATAATTTCTTATTTATGCGTCTAGCCTCATCCACCACCTCACTGGCAATAAGAATATCGTCAATGATCTGTTTACCACGAACAAAAGCTGACTGAGAATCTGACACAACAAAACGAAGCCTATTCGCAAGAACCTTTGCCAACACCTTATATAGACAACCAACCAACGAAATAGGACGAAAATCAGCAAGTCTTTGAGGGCTCTCAACTTTGGGAATCAAAGCAATAAACGTCGAATTTAAACCTTTCGACAACTTCCCATTTCGATGAAACTCCACCAAAAATCTCATAAAATTATCCTTCAATTCCTGCCAAAAATCTTTAATAAAACCAAAATTGATGCCATATGGTCCTGAACGTTTAAAACTCTCACAATCCCAAACAACCTGCTTAACCTCCTCAACTAAGAACGGACGCACCAAGCTACCTCCCTATGCATGGGACAATTTTCGAAAACTTAAACCATCCATTGTTGGCCGAACCACCTCTGAGGCGCGATAATGCTGAGCAAAATGAGTAAAAACAGTCGATCGAATATTTTGAACCCCTTCGACTAATACACCATCAACATGGACCATATGGATTGCATTTCTCCTTTGTCTGTTTCTCATCACATTATGGAAAAATGTAGAATTTGCATCACCTTCCGTTACCCATTGCATTCTCGATTTCTGCCAATTCATACTAGTTGCACCCGAGCCAAAGATCGCAAATTTACAGATAAATTGTGAAGCTCCCTGATTTATTCCTCTTGAAGGTCGTCCTCCTCCCCTTTAGTGTCAAGGAGAGAAATTCGATCCTTCGTGTCCGACATCTTGCCTGCTAAGTTCTTAGAATGAGTTTGATGCCACTCCTTTAAACCATATTTAATCATTTTGAGCTTCTTTTGCAACATGAAACCGCCCCATCCTTCAAGGTAAAATGAATTCAATTTGTCCCTAACAAACTCCGAATAACCCCGGAAATCTGACCAACACTTTAACATACGAAGTGGTCTAGGACCCCAATTAGAATCATCAACATCTAACACCACCAGAACATGATCAGAAAGACCACGCTGATTCGCCACTTGAATACAATTTGGCCAAGATTCACACCATTTTCCAGACAATAAAAATCTATCCAACCTGCTCATTGAAATACCATCACCACGATACCATGTAAACAATCTACCATATAATGGTAAATCAATCAAAAAACAACCGTCAATAAAATTATTAAAGTTGTCTGCATCCAACTGTCTAAAAAACACATTTCTCCCTCTTCTTTCTTCCACCGAACGAACAAAATTGAAGTCACCGCAAATGCAGAAATTCACATCACCATTATTTAAAATAAATTGAGACAACCGAGCCCAAAGGTCCTGCTTTTCCATCGTATCACATGGAGCATAAATATTAGCAATGGTAGATTCTTGCCCAGTCAAAATCACCTTCCCTTTAATAATCAAAGCATGTCTGAAGCTCAATGTACACCAAACCTCCACCACAGAAGTATTCCAAACTGTTATCAAACCACCAGAAGCATCGACCGAAGCTTGAAAAGAGAACCCACAAGGATCACTCCCCCATAAAGATTTAATTAAAAAATTATCAACCAAACTAAGTTTCGACTCTTGTAGGTAAAAAACAAAAGGATGCTTATCTTGAACCAAACGGCGCACCTCTGCTCTTTTTTCAAACCCTCCAAAACCCCTGACATTATAGGTAATCACCTTCATCATCACATCACTCCACCCCCACCAACCCCCTCAAAACCGACCTCTAACACCCCTCCCCCATCACCTTACCATCCGCCCCCTCTCCCTCCTCCACCAAACTCCCTCTCTTCGCCCTCCACTCTCTTCTCCCCTCCCTTGTCAATAAATTAAATCTATTATTTTTATCACCAACAAAATGAACACAAATATTTTCCAATCTCCCGCACATCCTCATCTGCCAACTCTTTCCTACCATGAAGAACTACCCAATTTTCCCAATCCTTATTCACCGAAGAAATTGAAGTTTTAGAAGAGTTAGAAGGATTAGTAGCAATCACCTTCGAGGCTTTTGATAACGTACCACTCTTGCATTTATGTTTTTGAAGCACCTTTAAAATCTCTCTTCTATCTTTCTCTGGTAATCTAGCAATTCTTCTAATGAGTCTAGCTGATTGGTTAACAGATACACCAGCCTTCTTTTTATGTTTCAATTTTGACGAAGTCCGAGGATTGGAGTTGGACGACTTGTCCATCTTGCTATGGCCTTTAGACTTCATCGTAACAAAATTAGGAGCACCCTCACCCTGCTGGACCTTCGTTGTTGTATCTAAGGGAGGCTTATCATCAACTTCATTTGACTTCATGTGACTAGGAATGCTATCTTCATGTGACTTGCTGCCCACCTCAACATCAATATTTTTCATCCATTCCTTGTTAAGATCATCTACCAAATCATCCATATCCCCATTAACCTCTTCAACTCCGTGAGCGTCATTATTTTAAGATAACACTTCTGTCCGTGTTTCTGTTGCATCATTCGTCAAAAAGGCGTCTTCCCCTAAATTACATCCCCATTCCTCCACCAATTTTAACATATATTTTCGACCATCAATGAGCACTGCAGATGATACATTAATAACCTCCAAAATCGTGGTAGAAATAAGCACCCGCAATTGTCCAACCTCGCTCTATCCACCGTACAATCATCCGAGCGGATGTATCTTCCACAACCCGAAGCACATATTTTAAAAAATGATTCATTCCAAGCGTGCGCCGGCGTACCATAAATTCGAATCCAGGCTCCCCGTTCATATTTTTCATCATCTAACACCCATTTATGGATGTTAGAAAACATCATACCAAAGAAATGTAAGGCCTCATTAAACACATTCCAAATGTCTGCATCCCCCGTACAATAGAGGAAAACCCTATCACTTCCCATCAGCGTCACCACAACATTATTAAATCCCGCATCCTCCAATCTTTGTTGAATAGACAACGATGAATCTCCCGACACTACCTTCGCTACCATCCCACCATTAGCCCACAAACGATCCTCCGGCGTTGAAGTGTACACCAATACACCCTCGGATATACCAACCTTGGTCTGCGCAACCTCTTTCTCCTCCACCTTCTTCACCTTCGGTTCCACCCTCTCCTTCTTCTTCCCTACCACCACCACTGTCCCCTTCCCTTCACCTTCATCCACCATCACACCTCCAGCTCCCTCAAAACCTTCCTTCTCTTTTTTTTTTCTTTTTTTTTTCAACTCATTTTTTTTCTTCTCTACATTGACCTCTACCTTTCAACTCATTTTTTTTCTTCTCTACATTGACCTCCACCGTCCCTACCGTCAGTATTTTTTTTTCTTTTTTTTTTTCTCCCTCGCCTCCTCCTTCAACCTTCCAACCCTCACATTTTTTACTCCCTCACGGTGCGTTATCACCACCGGTTTGACCTCCCTTTCTGTTTCATCCCTCCTTACGTCGTTAACATGCACCCTATTCTTCACATCATATTGCACAAACCTATCGAAACGTGTCTCACGAGCCCACACCTTCCTATCACCAATCCAAACATTATTCAAAGCCTGGGCCAATTTATATCTGTAAAATCTTGCTTGCACATATTCAATTATGCACCTAACTTGAACTGTACGATAAGTTTGCTACCGAGAGAAAAGGAACGATACTCGTTTTTCTAATCAATTAGTGGCTATGACTTAAACTTTAGAAATTACACGTTTCTTTTTTTTTTGTTTTGTTTAAGTTACACGTTTCTTTTTTATTTTATTTTATTTGACCCAGAATGTTTTTTTTGTTTTTTGGGAAACAAGATTTAGGCTAGTTGAATTCTATCGGCTACGTACAAAATTTCTTTTTCTATACAATACATTTCATGTTACAAGTTATTAAATATTTAACTGTTATTTAAGACTCGGGTGCCAGTTTCGTTTGTTTTAGTAAAACCTAACAATAATTAAAAGTAATTCTATACAAAAACAAATTTAAAGGTGTTTTCCATACAAATTTCGAGTGCATACAATCACAATATGTATTTGTGTATGTATGTGTGTATGTTTGTTAACCGACCTCATTAGAAGCAACGATCATTCATGAAAGGAGATGCAAAGATAAACAAGACAAGCAAGTCCTTTAACAAACAACTTAGTGTGTAAGTGAAGTTGAACAATGTTTAGAAGCATTATCAATGTAGCCAAATTTGTTTCCTTGTACGACACATCATTGGAGTATCCCATGTATTTTAGTTTCATTTTTATATGAAGAGAGTTTCCTATCTTCACACTTTTGTCCTCAACAGGAATACATTTCTTGCAATGATCGCTATTTCCTACATAAATGCAAAATTCCTCCTTGTACATTTACACATTCTTCACTTGAAAACTCAGACAATGAATAATTGTCTTTCTTCATGTTGTTGTGTAGATAATCTCTTCAAGAGAAAGCAATTGCGATCCCGTCCCATTGACACCATATTCAAGCTTCCAATTGCTCCAAATGCTTGGCCACCAGGTATTCATTATGTGATTGTCAATTTCACTCTTATAGGTTTAATATGATTTTTTCATCTACATAATAATTAAAATGGATGTTTTTTTTTCAAGGAGACTAAAATGAATATAACACACATATTAAAGGGATTAATTTTATAATTGCAAGAATTATAAACAAAATATTTTTTATAGTAACTATTTAGTATGGTTACCAAAAATATACTAAAACTAGTGCTGGGGGGATTTCATGTTTTTGGTTATATATTCTAGTTAATGCATGTTGATTATAACTAGTGTTGGATTGTTCTATATAGGTAGTGGTTTTGCAAATGGAATCATTGATCTAGGTGGACTTCAAGTGTCACAAGTATCAACATTTAACAAAGTTTGGGCCACCTATGATGGTGGACCAGATAATCAAGGTGCCGCAATATTTGAACCAACAGGTATACCTCAAGGATTCTCTATGTTAGGTAGCTACAGCCAACCAAACAATAAGCCTCTTTTTGGATATGTTCTTGTGGCAAAGGATGTTTCTTCAAGTACTACCAGTAGCACATTAAAGAAACCAGTTGATTATACGCTTGTATTGAACACATCATCTATTAAGGTTAATCAAGATACCACATGTTATATTTGGCTACCAATAGCACCTGATGGCTACAAAGCTTTAGGCCATGTTGTCACCACAACACAAGATAAGCCTTCCCTTGACAAAATCATGTGTGTCAGATCAGACCTCACAGACCAATGCGAGTCTTTTTCGTGGATTTGGGGATCAAACGACTTCAATTTTTATGATGTTAGACCAATCGATAGAGGTACTCAAGCTGCTAGTGTTCGCGTCGGCACCTTTGTTGCACAAAATGGTGGGACTAATATCCCTCCATCTATTTCATGTTTGAAAAATCTCAATTCAATTTCAAAAATCATGCCTAATCTAGTACAAATCGATGCAATACTCAAAGTTTACTCTCCATTGATGTACTTACATCCCGATGAAGAATACTTACCTTCCTCGGTTAATTGGTTTTTCTCCAATGGAGCATTACTATACAAGAAAGGCGAAGAGTCAAATCCTGTTCCAATAGCACAAAATGGTATTAACCTTCCTCAGGATCCTAACAATGATGGTACCTATTGGCTTGACCTACCTTCTGATGATGCAAACAAAGAGAGGGTAAAAAAAGGTAATTTACAAAGTGCAGAATCTTATGTACATGTAAAACCAATGCTTGGAGGAACCTTCACAGATATTGCCATGTGGATTTTTTACCCTTTTAATGGACCAGGAAGAGCAAAAGTAAAGTTCATAAATGTGAAATTAGGGAAAATAGGTGAACATGTTGGTGATTGGGAGCATGTGACATTAAGGGTGAGTAATTTAGATGGTCAATTATGGCATGTCTATTTCTCACAACATAGTAAAGGTGAATGGATTGATTCTTCTCAGCTTGAGTTTCAAACAAATAGACCTGTTTTTTATTCTTCATTGCATGGTCATGCATCATATCCACATGAAGGACTAGTTCTTCAAGGGAAAAATGGAATAGGTATTAGAAATGATAATGCTAAGAGTGAAATGATTTTGGATTTGACAAAATTTGTATTGATTTCTGCTGATTATTTGGGGGCTTTTGTTATAGAGCCACCTTGGTTGCATTATTTTAGGAAATGGGGTCCAAAAATTGATTATAATATAGATGAGGAGTTGAGGAAAGTGGAGAAGATATTGCCAGGGAAACTAAAAGATATTTTTGAAAATATTATTAGGAGTTTACCAGAAGAAGTGCTGGGAGAGGAAGGACCCACAGGTCCAAAGCTGAAGAATAATTGGAGTGGAGATGAAGTTTGAATATATAGTATAGTATACTCTTAGTTACAAACATACAATACTTCTTATATACTTCAATATTGATTTAGATTAATGTTATTGGTGAGATAAATCATGTTAGAGGGACTACAGTCTGAATTTGATTAGAAAAAGGATGAAGAAAATCAAATGAAACAAGCAGTAGAACCAAATTTATAAGTGGCACATTCAAAATGATTCAATGGCACAAATTACTTTATTTTAGTAGAACCATAAAAATTTATTGATACCAGTCATATGCAATAAATTCCATGTTTGAACTATACAAATAATTTTCTGTTATTATGACATCGTCGAAGAGTTAGAACACATGTTCAAAGGCTCGCATATAAAATAATCTGAAAAGTAGCCACACAATATTCTTAAATTGCAGTACTGATATAATTCTTGACTTCTTTGCATGAATAGAAATATTAAAGCATTCTTCAAACAACTACATGATTAATCAATCAATCATAGTAAATCTACCTAATACAACTCCATATGCCATAAATATCTTTATGCAATAGCAAGCAATTCCATATGAACCAAATTAACACAATAGCAGTAAGAAAGTGTCCATACCTCAAATTTGACAGTGCCAAATCCGCCTGAAGTTGAAGGCTGATGAAGTGTGGCGGTTGAGACACTGCCAATAGCTTGCATAACACATTATGCTGTAGCTCGCACCAGAGAAAATGCCAGGATTTTTGAAGCAATGTAAGGAAAAAATTCAACCATATTTGATATGATTACATTCGAGAAAACACTTGTAAGGAAATCCTCCTGAATACTGATATATTGATAAATTAAACTAACCAGAACCTGTTGAGAAATGCATCAGACGCAAGATGTTTGCTACTATTGCAAGCCCCCTCCTGCTTCACCAATCCATGATTTAGAAGTAGCTGAACTTTGAAGTACATTTTTAAGGCTGCTGAATGTGCCAGCAACTCCATCAAGATAGGTTGGATTGAGAATTTTTTCCGACTACGTGTTCATCAACTCCTGTATGTAAGTAGCTTTCTGTTATAACTGAATTCAAAACATAGGAAATTTTTTATCCTGTTTTGTTAGAACATACCTGGTCCAAGGTTATAAATGTGGTGGGTGAACACATTCGCAGATTCGCCCAATTTTCTTAGGAATTCCGTACATCAATTTGCATCAAAGAAGCCTCCAGGTGAAAGGACTAGTGTAGTGGCTTTGGTTCAACCTCTCTATATACATATTGAACTATGTTTCTTAAGATAGATACATCATAAGCATATTGAGTTACAGAAACACTTGTTCCAACTCCATTTCCACAGAATCCATTACCTCATTACCAATAAAAAAGTTACTTCTAATTTCAAGAGGTTTTCAGACTGATTGTAAAGGACATGCATTGGAGAAGGCATACAGTTATAGATTAATTATTCTATCGAGTGATTGATAAACAAGCTCGAAAATTGAATATTTTTCTGTGTGTTAATTTAAGAGATTATTTTCTCCTTTTGATAAGAATAAATTGATTTGTTTTACTCTATTTTATCCTTCGCAATTTTCTTTGTTGAACTTAAAATTTCTATATAATGTTATGGATGTATGATCTAACATTAAAACTTGTGAGACTATAAAATATGTTAGTATATGTTTATTGGCAATGATACTGGTGGTGATAACTTCAATAGTCAAATGAATGCTCTCTCCTATTTTCAAAATTGATATGTTATAAATTCACATGTCTGAATATTGAGGCACTATTTAAAATCTTTAGATCGGTCATTGATGTAAATGTAATACTCAGAATTTATGATCGACATTATTAAATGGTCTCAAGCCATGTCATTACTTTTGTTTGCCACATAGGCCAACACTCCCCCGCATATGATTATTTGAACAATGCTAAGTGGAAATAACCAAATTGTTGTGATATTTGAAATACGACCAAAATAAAATATTTACACATAAGAGATCAATCGAAGGTGTGTTATATATCAGATCGACACTAAAAATTCACCTGAAATTCTAATGGTGATAAGTGACAACCCTTAAGAAGTAGAATTTTATGATCATCTTTATTACTACGATTTAGAAGTGACATAACCTATTGGAAGAAAAAAAAAACAATTGAGTTGAATTTTGAGACACACCTATTCACTTTTCCTTATTTTTGTCCAAATCTCATTGATAAAATCCATTAAAGTTGCATCACAGTCTCTTATGAACTAGTTTTTTAGAGTGATATCTAAACTCATTCAACATGACTCGGAGTAAACCTTCCATAAAAGTGGCATGCCATAAAATTTGCTACAAACAAAACCTAAAGCAAATATTTAAAACCATAGGGTTTTATTAAGTCTTAAATTTATATTCATTTACTACAAGTGACATAAAATGATGGACAAAAATTTGCGGTAAACACCAACATAATATTGAGATAATTGGTAGCATAATTCTCCATTAGGTGTAAATCTAAGTTTGAATCTTGAAGTCATCTATTTGAAAGATAGTTTAAATCATGTATGAAAAAAAAAGTCTCTTTGTTAACTTAACGATTAATCAGCCAAACACGAGAACAACTTTTGGCATCTATTAGGAGTCAAATATCTTTATCATAGTGTTAGAACCTAATACTTTATGAGAAACATTTTGAACATAGACAATCTTCATTGTAATCCTTACCTTCCATGCTTGTTTTGTAAAAGTTTTGTTAGAATAAATCCAAATTTTAAGATGATATTATAACTATCTAAGATCCATTGAACAATCTTTTATTAAGCACTTGAAGGTGCTAAAAGTTTCACATTTGATGAGATAAATGCATTTTAGTAACCAAGGGAGTCATACTTTGACTCCGTAAGAAATGTTGTTGAGAAAAAAGACTAGTACATAATAATAATAATAATAATAATAATAATAATAATAATAATAATAATAATAATAATAATAATAATAATAATAATAA
>Ga0315914_1012094_pt1 | contig 10072 bp, 5 predicted proteins | sample MpolenodulesMG_FD_203920 | JGI IMG/M metagenome (GOLD analysis project Ga0315914, IMG submission 203920) | Medicago polymorpha root nodule microbial communities from Los Angeles, California, United States - elongated nodules | ecosystem: Host-associated > Plants > Roots > Nodule | place: USA... | reverse complement strand
GCACCAAAATTATTATTTTTATGTAGTAGTTAGTACTACATAGATATATTTATTTTTAAATTGCTTTGATTAATTATATTGAAAATATGTTTTTAAAAAACCTTGATTATGAATTAATCTTTTGCAATAAAAAAATACAAGAAGAAAGACATTCAAATAATTAACAGGATATAATTTTATTAATTCGTCTAAGGCACTAAAAATCTAAGAACCAGCCTTGCACAAGAGCTGAAAACATTGATGGAAGTAATTTATTTGTTTAGGATGTATTTGACTATACCATTATTTGTCACAGAAAATGAGTAGAACAAATAATATCTATATTCCACCAATGAAATAAATCAATATAGTTAATTTGAATGCTAAGAAATGAGTACAACGCTAAAACTCAACTTTTACTTATGTGTGTATTAAGATTTCAGAGATGTTAGTTGCATGCATCTCATCGAGTATGATTGTGTCATTGTTGACTAGTAATATGATTTGAGCCACTAGTTTAAATTTGATTAGTTTTCCCTCATCTTCGTGTCGAGTCTCTGGTTAATTCATTTCAATCTTGGCATTAAAATTTTAGATGTGGATCCTCTCTATTGGGTGTATTTTGTAGTCATTTACTAGTTAGAAATTAGTGCTTAACTATTAGTTTATAGATAACACTTGGGTGACATAGAAAACCATTTATAAAATTATGATTGGCCGATGTTACTAAAGTGCTACCCTATGAACATAATATACTTTTGAGCATATTCTCTACTATCTTTGATGCCATGTTTCTTATCGTGATATTAGAGCATGTTTGGTATCCATTTAAATGATTTTTTCTACCACATAAAAATCCTTTTTTTTATTTTAATTTTCATTCATTATTATTTTCCCCCTTCATTTTTCTTTGCTTTCTCGAGAAAAATATTATTTTTTGTGCAATTTGTTTCTTATGATTAAGTTGATGATTCTTTTATTTTTCTTTCTCGTATTTTGTCAATGTTTCAAATTCAAAGTAAGAAATATTTGCTTCGATTTGGTCTCATCCAAATTTTAGGGTTCAATTTGATTCTGGTTTCTTGACTTTGATTCCCTATTCACTATTTCGATGATGATTCTTATTTGCTTGTGTAAATCGTTCTTTCTTCTCTGTTTTTCCATGTTATCGACACTTATTTTCATTGATTCGAGATCTTAGTTTCCTGATTTTTTGTTCTCGCTTGTTGATCGAGTTTTGATTTCTCCATTGGTTGTTGTTCTTGAGTTTGTTTCAAGACCTATGAATTGATTTTGAATATGTTTTCGAGTTTCTTTCATCAATTTGTTGTTTTTATTTGGATTTGATATTGATCTTGCTTCATACAGTTTGCTAGCATCATCTTCATTGATGCAATTGGCTTAGGAAGTTTTGAAGCTTCTCGAGTTGAACTTCTCTAGCATCATCTTCTTGACAATTTGTGTAGTGTTGTATGTTGTTCAAGTATATTGAATAATACATCATCTTCATGTCACTTCAAAAAGGTCCCAAGTGGATTGTAATTTGATTACTGGTGTTGAATCGCAGACGCATAAGGCCTACATTTAAGAGAAAATGATATATGTCACACTTGAGGGAAGAAATGTTATGATATGTCAAATGTGAGTTAAAACCTCACATTGAATGAAAGAGTTAAGATTGAGGAATATATACCTGATATACCCATGTACCTAGTAGACACAATGCCTTAAGGTTTTGGGTAAAAATACAGTGTCTAACCCACTTGCGTGGTTCATTTTATCTCAACGCGTCAATCCAACCCGAAGAGCCTCCCTCTCATGGCCCAAAAACCCTTATCTATGAGTTTCTTAACTATTAAAAAAAGTGTTAATTACGATGTTTGAGTGTTTCTTGAGCTACTGAACTAAGAAATACATTAAAGGTAAACAAAGATAAAAGGTTAAATTGCATAAAAGGCTTGTTTAATTTATTTATGTGTTCGAGAATTGTACAAGTACTGTATTTACAGCAGTGCTATTTGTCCTGAGCAAATTTTTCAAGAATATCTCACGAGTATAAAATGCAGCTGTAGCAAAAAAAAAAAAAAGAGACATAAAGTAGGACCCACTTGCTATACATGGAGGTGCTACAATAAAAAGGTAACGGTCGGGATAATTTCAAGAAAGCTGTTTTCGCGATAAACAACATTATTCTTGTATTTATAAGCAAAACACTGTGGTCTACAAAATTTAGCTTGCTCGACTAATTACGCGGGTACCGCATGGTTCTTCCATATTGTTGAGAGTACGCGATACCCCATGTTTGCCCTGATTTTTTCTCTTTCGCAGCATTTCATGTATTTTTCCATGTGCGCATTACCTCCTTAAAACGTGCCTATGTGCCAATAACAACGTCGAGTAGTTGCGCTATAAACATGAAACACGAGTAAACTATCAAATTATCAAGTTATAACGAGGCTGTGAAATTACAAATATAACAGAGTTGGTATTAGGAGTGCCACGCAAATATAGTGTGGGACGGGGGTAGAAAAGTCAATATAGAGAAGGGATGTTGCCCTAAAGGTCCATACGCTGCGCATTGTGGACAAGACAAAACCAATGGCTGAGATCAACAACCTTTTATAATCCAACGGCAAATACACTCTACACACTATACACACCCTTCATATATAAACCAACCTTTCAGAAATCCAGCTTCATACACCCAGCGCCTCCATCTATTTCCAGTATCTAGGGTTTACTGTCATCACTCATCCGAACGGCGCAAAATGGTAAATCCATTCTCTCTCCACTGTTTTCTGTTCTGCGTTTTTCAAACAGATTCTGATTCTGATTTTGATCTCGTTTTCAGGTTCTTCAAAATGATATTGATTTGTTGAATCCACCCGCTGAGCTTGAGAAGAGGAAGCATAAGCTTAAGCGACTTGTTCAATCTCCAAATTCATTCTTCATGGTAATTATTCTATTTTACAGATTTTCTTTAACTGTGTTATAGACTTAGTTAATGTTGATTTGTAATCTTATTTTTTTATTCTTTTTGGATTTATTTGTAGGATGTCAAATGTCAAGGTTGCTTCAATATGTAAGTACCTATCAAAACCTATTTGCAGATTTAACATAGGCATAACTGAAAAGGGATTTGTTTTCATTTTTTAGATTAAGTGTGTTTGGTTTTGTGGAAATTGATCTCGAGTGATTTGATTTTGGAAAATTGATTCTAACTACTTGTGACTTTGTAGATAAAGTGATTTATGTTTGAATTCATTCATATAACAAAAGTGATTTATGTTTGAATTCATTCATATAACAAAAGTGATTTGATAATTTTTGCAATCAAATTCTACAAGAGGATTGTGATATCAATTACGCAAGGAAAATCAATTTAGGAGAATTGATTTTGCTTGTAGAATTGATTTTACACAGCTTGAATTTGTAGTTTTTGGCTACAAATGGTTTTAACCTTAAATTTATTGTCAAATACACTTTTACACAAATACATCCCGAACATAAATCACTTAACATTCAACTCACTTTTATCCAAAATCAATTCAATCAAAATTAATTCACGCCACTATAGAACCAAACACACGATAAGCAGAACTGTTGAATTAATCTTATTATCATGATTATAAAACTTTTTAGGGTAATTATGATTGTTGTTCCTTTAAAATTGAATTTTTCATTGTCTTTCTATCCATGTTTGAATAGAAAATATATTTGTTTTATATTTTCCATATACAGTAGAACTGTAGAATTAAGTTAGACAATGATTATAAAACTTTCTTAGGCTTAAATATGAATTTAGTCTTTTTAAAACTGACATTTTCACTTCTTGGCCCTTCTATCTTCTTTTAGTGACCAAGATAGGAAGATCATGTAGTGTTGTGATTTGTAGGTTACAGCAACTAAAATATAAATTTCAGAGGGATAACTGCAGAGTATAAAATCATATTTAACCCAATAGTTATAGCTTTTTCTCCATAGCTACTCAATAGTATCTTGTTATTATAATTGATAATTTGTTTTTTAACTAATAAAAGTGACTTTTTTGATGAAACAATGAAACAAATTGATGATAGAACCATTTTTATTTGATTAGTTTGTTCATATTGGTTCATTTATTGGATGCAGAACAACTGTATTCAGTCACTCCCAAACTGTCGTAGTTTGTGGCAACTGTCAAACGGTGTTGTGCCAACCTACCGGTGGCAAAGCAAGATTAACAGAAGGATGCTCTTTCAGGAAGAAGGGAGATTAGTGATGGAGCTATTTTGCTTTTTGAGATTTGTTTTAGTGAAATTTTGGGTTATTTGGTTTGATAATGTCTCTATATTTTGAATTTTAAACCTTTGTTGGAACCGAGTTGTCTTGTGGTCTATGGATTTGTTGTTCTGTTGAAAGAATTTTTGAGTAAATGGTACCTTATATAGTTGGTTGACATTATCTCATTTGATTTAATTTATATCTGCTAATTTATTTGATGTTGTTGAATGCATTTTTTTGATGTTGTTTCTTGCAGTTTTTTTTTTATGCCTCTAATCTAGTATGTCTTTTGTGCGATTGCGGGTTGCTTTGGTGAATGCCAATGGTGTCCACAATTTTTGAACTAGTGATATAACATTCTTTAGTCGGAACTAGTGGTTATTTGTACCTTGCCTGAGTCAGGGTCCTTTTCATTTCCTTGAAAAGAAATGAAAGTTGCTATAGTTTTATCTGACCTTTTTTTGATACAATATTTGTGACATATTAAGCATTTATTTGATACAAAACTATATAATGAAACTTTCCATTTCATCTTTGAGAAATTGAGAGGATCCTTACTAGTTGCTGCACAAATCCCCTACACTGTGCAAACTGTATTTTAAAACTCTTGTCTGCCTTGGGAATTGGTCGCATCGTCCTAGTCTAAAATATGCTGTTTAATATTGCCTACTGTCAATTTTTTATGTTGGTTGTGATTTAGTATTTTGCATACGTAAATTTTTTCTCACTGCCAATTGTTATGCACATGCAGTTGAAAATCTTATTAATGTGTATCTTCTATATTGTTATGAACATGCAGTTGTTTACAACTAGTAATATCTTCTAAACATTTATAATCCACTATCTTAGAGTACAACATCTTTTGAATATAACACTTTCTTTTTTAAAATATATATATATATATTTGAACAACACTTGTTATTTCGAATCATAGTTTAGTTTCTATTATATATCTCTATCTTCTTCTTTTAATTTTTTTGAATAAATATCCCTTAGTTTACTTTCTTCTAAGATTGTTTTATTACATGTTGTTATCAAAATTTTACTTGGTTTACTTAGATTATATTATTTTATTACGTATTGTTATCAAAATTTTACATCTATCGTCTTTATGTATTAAATATTTGACAGAATTTTGACTCGTAAGAATATGATGTTCTATATCCTTTTCTGCCTCTAAAGTGTCTATTATAGAGAAACTTATATCATTTTGGTGAAGAGAAACAACTCTTTAGAAGAGTTTCTTCGTTGATAGACACAATGGTTGCTTCAATAATCAAGCAATATATCCTTTCCCTAAAAGATCTTTATTCAATCATTGCAACTTTCCAATCTATATTTTAAAAATTCTTCTCACAATCCCTCACAATTTTAAAAAAATATATCTAAATCCATTATTATGAAAATCTCATGGTTTCAGATAATGGTATCTCACGATTTGAACTATTTCTTAATATGTTAAGTTTTCATCCCCAAATAGAATGGTAGGCAAGTTTTGAGCCAACGATTCATTAGAAAAAATGTGTATAAATCACACATGAAATCTTGGAACCATTGATCGAATTACAAAAATGACACTTAGTTAAGGTCTTGTGTCGTTTATCCTTTTCACAAGAATTTAAGAGTCAAACCCTTGAACTCTATGAAGCGGTCCCACTTCTTTCTCATATAGATAGACTATCTCACAAAAGCCACATAAGTTATGCATTTCAATAAATAACTTGTCGACCGTCCCAGACTCAGTTGTCTTGGCCTGTCTCTATTTTAAGCCGAAATCTATTGATGATTTACTAAGCACTGAGGGGATATGGAGTTTTATATTGTCATGCGGAATCCTAGACGATGATGAAAGTATGTACACTTTCAAAGTGATTGTACCTTAGAACTTTAAGTTCATGAAATTTGAGCAAAAATATCTGTGATATTTCTTTCTACATAATCATAAACAAAAGAATATGGAGAAGCAACTGAGATAAAAGAAGTTGTTTTCTTGTGTTTCTTTGTACCACTACTTGTGTGTGGTCTTCTTAACATTCTAGCTTTTATAATAAATTTTCTAGCATTTTAACTTTTATAATAACTTTATTCAATCAATGAGATTGGATTATCAACTTTCATATATATGTAAATGAAATAAAAATTGCTTATGAATGTACATTAAAATGGTTAACCTGAGTAGTATACCACAAGTTTAGAAATATATGTTAAAGACATGTTCAAATCGTAGATGAAACAAATATATTACTTTATGTAAATTAAACTAGTACATATATTGTTCTATTAGGTAATGTACATAATTTTTTTTTTCTCAAAAAGACAACAATCTGATCTAGCAATGTAATTATAATTCAGCCAACAGATCCACCAAAACATCCCACCAGTCAAAAAAAAAGGTCTTTCAAATTATCACAACCAAATTTACTAGAACACTAATAATTTGTATGCTAACATATATTCAAGTGTGCAGAAACTCTTATAATGAAGAAGAAACATACGAGGAGCATCAGAAAGAGATTGGAAAGTCTCTTGCAGGGGTGCTTGAGCAAAATAAGTCTTTAGGTAGAGTCCTAGTGCATAGAAGTCTCTTGTTGCGTGCTTGAGCATTGAGAAGTCTCTTGGTGTGTCCTTGAGCGAATTGTAATCAAGATTGATTATAGTAAAATCCCTTAGAAGTGCAAGGGGACTGCACTACTTCTATTTTGTAGGAGAAACCAATATAAATTGCTTTGTATCTTTCTTCTCTCTCTGACTTTTTTATCATTTATCTGCGTGTTCTATATTTCCGCTGCATTCAGACTTTGAGTCAGAATTTGCAACATCAGACTCTGTCCTGATTTGTATTTAACACTTAGAAGAAGAAATCGAAGAAAATACTCACACAATTCAACCCCCTTGTGTTTTTCTCACCTTTAAATTTTACCATACACTTGATGACATATCCTCATTAGGTAATTTTTAATGTAATTTTCTGAAGAATATTGGAGTCACAGCTAGATTGAGCATGATACAATGCAAAAAAAAAAAAAGGAAAAACTGAAGACCTGAAGCAAGATAAAAAACGTGTCACGATTTGACTAAAACGTGACACGATTCCACAGAGCCAAAAACATGTATTCGACATTGAGAGAAACGTGTCGCGGTTATCAAAACGTGACACGATTCTGGAAACCCTAATTTGGATGGTTTGTTATACAAGGCAAAACGTGTCACGTTTTACTAAAAACGTGACACGATTGGGCGAATTTCTAAGCCTATATACGCTGAAGCTTGGTTTGAAAACAAGGGTTACACATTTTGGAGAGAGAAAGTGCGATTTGCAGGCCTGGAGACTGAAGAAAGGGGCGATTTCCTCCATTCTTTACCAGTTTATGTATGTTTTAATTCTTTCATTGATTATGCTATTTGTAAACTCAATTAAGAGTAGCTAAATATCTTAGAGATTAGGTCTGAGATGAGTCTGTGTAACCCTAATTGAAACATGTTGCTGTGAAACTCTATCTATTGTGAATGACAATCTAGTTTTTATTCAATTGATCAATTGTTCTTAATGCTTTTTATATCCTGATCAAATATAAACATGATTTCGTGAGAATGAATGACTACTGAGTCTAGCTTTCAACTTAGACCTAATTGAATTGTTCAAATAAAAATGGTTAGTCTAGGAATGGATAATCGTTTATTTGTGATATTAAGTTAACGTTCTTAAAACCTTCAAAGAATATTAGACCACCTAAGGAATTAGGGGCTGTAATCGGAGAAGACGGTCCTAAGTCAAGGGATTGATTTGAGCTATTTTGTTAACCATCGTAAAACTAGAGAATCATTCATAAGAAATAGGTGCAGTATACCAATTATGGAAAACAGATGATTCGAAAGACCTGATCTCATCTCTCTCATATTTTCTAATCAAGTCGTTACTTTTTTTTATTTAAATTTTATGCAATCAAACCAAATCAACTGCCTATGGCAACAACATAACTTTTACACATCTTAAATAATAACGCTACTGTTTTATTGAAGTTAACACAGTCCTCGTGGATACGTTCTTTTCTTTACTACTTCGATAGTTTTTGGTACACTTGCTAAATATCTATCAACACTTCAATTAACTTATCAGTAATCAGCTATCAGTCATCCACTATCAGCTTTAAACTATCAACTACCTTATCAGCTATCCGTTATTTTTATCAAACAAAGCTTAAGTGTTGGTGGTACATAGTCAGAACTCGTAGACATGCATGACATAATGGTTGTTTCATTGATAAAAATGTTCAAACGGCTGAGATTAAAAATATTACTAAGGTTTTTTGTGGACCACCTATAATGTTGGTTCACTTTAGAAATTCGGGGTTAACCATTTGACAGAAGAGACTAAAATGTGCAACGGAGATGAACTTAAAGGACTAAAACGGACCAAAAATTAATTATGAGACCAAATTGATAAAAAAAAATAGTTAAAGGACCCAAAGAACAATTTAGCCTTTACTAAATTACCCCTATCAATTATTGGTGTATTTCCCACAAAAGTATATTATCTTACTTTGGAAGTAGTGTACACAACATTAATTAAAGGGCATTATTGTAAAAGTTTACATTGAAAAGTGAAGATGACATTTATTTTGAAACCAATTATTCTTTTGCTAAAGAGACGCTCATTTTGAAACCAACGAACTATAGAATAACTTTTTTTTACAAATTTTGAATCATGTTGTATTATCGTATATATAATACAATAACTTTCATATAATTTAAACATCTTGTGTCATTTAATAACATCCATTTACTTATATTTTAAATATCTTATTATGCACTAGCGTTTAGACGAACAATCTATGCACTAGCGTTTAGATGAACCATGTGTTACCTTTTTTTTATCACACTAATGCGTATAAATTACGAATAATTTTTTTTGAAGAAATAAATTACGAATAATTGTTTTTATGAAATTTTAATTTTGATTAAGTTATATGATTAGACATTTCACACTTTGTCTCATAAGTCCCAGCTCAACTAACAAAAATGTAGAAATTGTTAGGTTGGATGTCATGACGGGAGTTCGAACTCTGATACCTCCACTTTGTGTGTGTGAGTTTATGATGATTTTTCCATTTCATATACTCCATCCGTTTAACAATAATAGTCGTTTTTGGAGAATAATTTTGTTTCACATTAGTTGTCACTTTAAAGTTTCAATACAACATTAATTATTAGCTTGTCAATAATACCCTTACTTATTTATTATAGAGAGAAATAATAGAATGAAATAATAAATGGTTAAGGGTATTATTGAAAAACACACATAATTTCATAAAAAATAATAAAATTTATTTGATTTCTTGGTATGTGTAAATTTCTCAAAAGCGACAAGTATTGTTAAACGGATGGTGTATCTACCAAAAAAAATCATTAATAAAAGTCAGACAATAAAAAAAAATCATTAATCTTGCTACCATAGAGGAAGCAAGTAAACTCTAAAGTAAATGAGCCAATAATAGCTCATTTGAATAAGCCATAACATTGAATCCACTATAAGCTAGATTTCTATATGTAACTTGCAATCCACAAAGTTCCAAAATAACTTGCAACCCACCGTCAATGTTGACCATTCTATGTAACTTGCAATCCACACAGTTCCAAAATGAAATGTCCGAGCAATTGCCATGAGACTTTTCTTTTTTTTTGAAGGAGCCATGAGACTTCTTATCCAACAATATGGATGTGGGCATAAATACACAGCGAATTATTTGTTTCCTGTGCCACTCAACTCATAATCATCACCATGGCAAACACAACAACCGTTGATGATTCCTTCGCCACCCAAGTCCAACTT
>Ga0315914_1012091_pt1 | contig 10075 bp, 8 predicted proteins | sample MpolenodulesMG_FD_203920 | JGI IMG/M metagenome (GOLD analysis project Ga0315914, IMG submission 203920) | Medicago polymorpha root nodule microbial communities from Los Angeles, California, United States - elongated nodules | ecosystem: Host-associated > Plants > Roots > Nodule | place: USA... | reverse complement strand
TTTTGAATGGAACAAAGGGACTTCTGGATGAATGTTGGAGTCCTACTACTTAGCAAGTTTGAATTTGCCACATTCAGAGGCAAGACAATTGTTGTAGTTGGAAGGTGCATTCCCGAATGGAATGTAATGTAATGATAGAACATATTTATGAACATATATAGTTGACATACATGTCGTTTATGTAATGTAATGTAACTGTTATTCGAATTTATTCAATACGCAACTTTATTCGAATTCACGCTAAGTTTAATTAGGCCTTTTTTCAAAATAAAATTAATACGTAACTTAATTCAAATTTATTCAATACGCAATTTTTATTCTAATTCATGCTGAATTTATTAACGCCGAGTTAAGTGGTGCATATTCAAATTTATTTAAGTGGCGCATACGTAACTTTATATTATTTTATTTACTTTATTCTAAATTATTTTATTTACTTTATTCTAAATTATTTGTTCACTTTATTTATTCAATATTTATTTATTCAATACATAATCATAAACATAAAATAAATACAAATAAAAAACAAAATTAATAAATATAACTCTCGTTTTATTAATATCATTCAAACATTACAATAAGCAATACATATATTTTATTTGAATTAACTAATCTACTTAATATCTTTTTACCCTCTTGGGGTAAAAAGTAATTTTTATCCTCTTCAATATATACCAATAGCTCTTGGGAAAAATAGTGATCCGTCCTATTGGGGAAAAAGACATCAAAATCCCTTGAGGTAAATTTAAATTTGGCTCCTTTTATACCCCAATGATGATTCTCTTTACCCACGGTAAAAAGATTTTGGAAGTAAAAGGAAGCAAACCTAATTTTACCTCAAGGGATGATGTCATTTTCCCCAACCCGGCGGACCACTACTTCCCCCAAAAGCCACTGGTATATACCTAAAGGGGTATAAAGAGCCTAAAGACTATAGAAACAAAAAAGAAGAAGAGAAAAGGGGGAGAGAGTGAGAGGAGATAATGTGAAGAAAAGAGGAAGTTTGTGAGGGTATTTATAGGTTGTTTAAGGTAGCATAGCACTTAATGAGGTCAAAAAACGTGAAAACACTTAAAAAAAACGTGTAAAAACCATTAAAATGCATTGACCACGTCCAAAAAACGTGTGTTCTTGAGCTGTAACCACCGGCCAACTAGCGCGAGTTAACTCACGCTGAGCTATAACGTGTGTGCGTGACTTAACTCGTGTAAAAAAATACACTAGCGTGACTTAAGTCACGTAAGGGCATTTTGGACATTTACTTTGGGAATGAGCGAAACAGTTTGGGTAAAGAGAAAATTTCCAAATTAGTATTCTAGTCCATTGGGTATTATTATACGAGGAATGCTAGCAGCACTCACCTTTGAACACTCTCTCTAGCACTTATTCTTTTATTAGATGGAATCAATGTATATCCCACCGCTTTGTGTAAGTTCTATTTCCAATGTGTAGATCCACAATGATTTAAACCAATAAGAGAGTAAGTGTTAGAGAGAGTGTTCAAAAGAGAGTGTTGCTAGCATTACTCTTATTATACATTATCTTATGGCCTTTGTTTTGATATGTCATGACGATGCTAATAGTACACTGATGAAACCCTTGGCGTCTTTTTAGCCTCCTTTATTATTTTATCTTATTCTCTATATTTTTTAAAGATTTACACAATTACAAACGAGTAGGTGTTAAAAAGAACATCAATTTCTAGTCAAATGAGGTCAAACCTGATTCTCTATATTGGTTAAAAATAAACTAGCCAAATGAGGTCGGCTGACCCCATTGCCCCTGTTATACCCGTCCCTACAAATGAGAATCTTTTGATGTAAGATTAAAGTGGTCAAACCTACAAGGTATGTGGAAGAAAGCAAAGTAACACCCTGATTACACTATGGAAATAACACACTTAACAGCTTCTTACAAATTAAGAATAAACTTGATTACAATAAGTAGAGTTGTATAAGAAGAATGGTTGATAAAGCCATTAGTCTAATTTATGTGCTAGCATCCAATGAAAGAATGGTGCTAAGGTTCATTGGCTTCATGTATCTTGTTGAGCCTGACATAATTTGCTCCACAATAAGTCTATTTGCCTTTTCAGATGGATGGAATGGATCCCAAAATACATACAAGTCTCTGTTAGGGCACAAGTTGGAGAATGTTGTGCACACTCCAATGCCATTATAAGGTCCTTGCCCACAACAAGCTACTTTTGATGTAACAAATCCTACACAATTAATTCAACAACATAAATTAAATGTTACTATTTGTTACTTCAATAATGAGAAACTAGTTGTTGAAAATGAAAGTTTGCAATAGATTCTAATATAAAGTATTAGTACCATAAGCTGTTGGATTAGTAACAAAGTCTTTGTGCATTTGTGCTGTATTTGCAGCAATGAAAATGTCACTGCCAAGTTTCCTATTGAGTCTTTCCAACATTTGTTCAAGTTGAGGATTGTACAATGCTGCACCACGTTGTAGTTCCACAGAGCATTCTCCATTTGTGCTACGCATAGCGAGTTCTGCAGGCGCACAACCTAATGGTCCTGTTCCTGTGACCAGAACTCGCCGAGCACCCAAATTATATAGCCTCTGCATTAAGTGTCATAAGATTTCATTAAGGACACATTTGTTACAATTTTTACGTGAAAACTCTATTTTTTTTTTCTTCTAAATATTATCACTTTAAAAAGTTTTGATTGGTTTATTACTGATTTTAAGAACTAACTTATTGATGACATTTTTTTGAAAAGGTGAATTTTACTGTGGTAAACAAACGCATTATATAACTTATGGTTTTAAAATAAAACTCTAAATCTTGTTAAGAAAAAAACTCTAAATATTAAATATTAAAATCTTTGTTTTGATAAAAAAAAAAGGGTCAAAACTTTTTTTAAAAAAATGGAAATATTAAAAAAAAATTGTTACTCCGTTTTTTTTTTTAAATTAATTTTCTTTACAGTAAACAAACATAACATAGGTTTTTTTTAAAAGAAAAATCTAAAAGCTAATATTTAAATTATGTAATATCAAAATCATTTTTGTATTATATGCAAACAAACGGATCCAAATTTAACATTTTTTGCTAAGTAGGAATTGGAAAACAAAATTGTATGTATAGTTTTACCTGCAAGTGCTTCCTGTACTCACATATGAGAAACTTGACGTAGTGTGGTAATGGATATTGGCGAGACCTTGAAGAAGAAGGCACAAGGTAATAGTTGTTTACAAAATCATTGCCTCCAACTGTCATGAGAAACAATGCTTGATTAACAAGTCTTCTAGTCCGTGAACCGCCTATTAAAGTCGTTAATCGCTGTTGATACTCTTCAAAGTAATCTAATTGTGTATGCATCCTTACCACATTTATCTGCAAAAAAGAAGCTGTATTATGTATAAAGGTTTACAGTGTAACTACGATCGCAATCTAGAACAATAGTATCAGAGTCTATTCTAAATTTGTGTCACATGTGATATGGCCACTAACTTTATAAATTGGTTTTTCTGTATAGTACTTATACAGTTATACCATGTATTATTTGAGTATGCATTATATGAACTAGTAAATGTAGCAAAGGTAGTGTGTTTTTCGATTTAACTACTTACAAATTGAACTCCGGTATCATTAAGGATTCCAATTCCAGCTGAACCAAAATTGGCACCAATTAGAAGTTTATGTCCTTTTAATTCTGGGCTCAAATATGGTAAAGTAGACACAGTACCAAGTTGCTGACCTGAAAAAGGATATTTTGTTATAGATATGTTCTACTATTTAAAAAACATAGATTTGATGTTACAATATCATTGTATTTAGACATGTATGAGAAAAAAAAATAGACTTAAATGCACTTTTTTCGATTTTTGACTTCCTATTCCAAAATTTAAAAAATAAATAAATAATCTCTCAATTTTTAAAATTTCATAAAAAAAAAAAAAGTCACCAGTAAATCTGAGGACTATTTTTTGTATCCAATTTTATTATTTTATTTTCCATGTTATCAAAACTTGTTTCTTGACAAAAAAAATTGTTTGAATTAAATAAAATGTAAAACGCTGTTTCTTGACAAAAAAAAACATTGTTTAAAAATTGTTTAACACTTCATCTAGCGACCATTCAATTTGACACAACAACAAAAATAAGCCTCAAATTCAGTGTCTAGAGAAATTTTTGAAGATTTAAAATGGGAAGCAATATTTTTTGGATTTAAAAGTTGAAGGTCTAAATTCATGAGTCTATAAAAATGGGTAGAACAAAATTGAAATTAAACCCAAAAAAATAAGAGTAATAAATATGCATGGAAACTTAGCTGATAAGATCAGGAATATTGAAGCCATTTGAAAAACGACCAGTTGGTCTACGAGTTGGATAATCAATTCCATACGGAGGAGAATCAGCACGAGCAGTGGTAAGCAAATAGTTGTTATTTCCATTATCAACAAGTGAATCTCCAAATACAAAAAAGGCTCTTCTCCTAGCTTCACCTCTAGGGACAATACCACCTAATACCAAAACTAAACTAAGAACTACCATTATATGAACAAAACTTGAAGATGGTGCCATTGAAATGAAGTTAACCTTTTGAATGTGAGTGTATATGATTGACGTGGTGAATTCCAAGACTTTTATTTAGATATATGAGTGGAGATTCATTATGTCTTTATATATACCTTTTTCTATACCATGTTGATATAAATGTGGTAAAAACTTGGTACTAGGTCACAACCATTTAAGCACTCTATTTGGAGACACATTTAAAAAAAAGATAGAAGGAGAAAATAATTAAAAATTAAATATTGTGTATTTTTTAAATAATTAATTGATATATTTTTACGTATGTGTATCTAAATAATGTGCCCAAATATTTGTGATCATATAAAACTTCTTCTATCAATGTATATTCGCATGAGCCTCTTGTGGGAATTTGGATTGCCCGCATACATTAAGGGAGACAACACACCAGCGATATTTGGAACGATATTGAACCGTTCAAATTTTAATATAAATTTTAAATACTTTTTAAAATTTATTGTACCGAACTTGATATTTAAAGTATTTGATCTCAATCCGACGACCATTTATATGCAAGCAACATAAAGTTGTGAGTTTCGTTACTAGTGCATGCATTCCAAATCCCACGTTTGGGTGCTCTTTTATTGAACACTTTAAGTTTTTAGATCTAAACAAACGGCTAGTAACAAAATAAACGGCTGTCATAGCTTTTTCTAATTCGATGTGTGCCTCACGTTTGACCGTTGAATATGTAGAGTTATAAGATTAATGCTTTTTATGTCAACCTATCTAATTATGTGCATACTCAAAGATTGGAAAAGTTATAATATGTGCTGACCAATTTTGCTAACCATTTTAATATTTGAGGTAGGACTAAGACTAAACCAATCACAACCACAATAGTAGCAAAACTTGAAGAGGGTGCCATTAAAATGAAATGACCTTTTTGAATGTGACTATATGGTTGACTTGATTGATTCGAAAGCTTGTTGTAGATGTGTAGAGATTCATTGATGTCTTTATAGACAACATTTTCTATAAATAAATAAAAAATTATAGAAGTTAAACTAGTCGATCGATTGGTATAAAGAGAATCGAACTTGAAGCCTTAACGAATAAAAATATTTTTAATACTACATTTATTAAATGTACATTCATGAAAATTACGTTGGTTGGTTTGGTTTGAGTGGAATTGAACTCAGATCACTTAAGTGAGATTTCGTGTTTGAGTCTTTTTAATAAAAAGAGCGGTTGAGATGAGAAACTCACTAAAAATGATGAATCAAATTTTATGTTGGAAATTATTTATTTGGAAAATCGGTAAATACTTTCACATCAATAATATATAATAAAAAATATGTATATTTGTATTATTTAATCAGGCCACTTCTGGATACTATTTTATTGAAGGTTTTAAGTTTTATATCTAAAAAATGTGGCAAGATGTTATGAGGTTCAATTCTATGAAGTTTAGTAAATATGACTTAGGAATTTGGAGGTTATCTGACAACTCTAATACTCACACTACCCCTCCCTTTCTCTTCATTGGCCCCTCACAAGAATTTAATACATAACAATCAAAATCACTAAGAAGAGGGTTTTACTTTATTTTTTCATTAGTTTATGTCAAAATTTGTTTATGTTTATTTCAGTATTGCATTAGTTTAATATTTATAATATACATGTTAATTTAGATATTTATATTGCTTCTAGCAAAAGTTTGGGTCGTAATTTTGATGAAAATCTTTGACTTTCAATTGCTAACACATATATACAAGTCATTTAGTTTAGGTGTTTTTTTATTTGTTGTTGGGACTAAAATAAAAACTCCATAAATTTTGAAGTAGCAAAAATATCTTTTTAGACAATAAAACATATTTAAGTCTTTATAAAGATGAAAATAAACATATGAATTCTTGTTCAATTGACAAATATCAAAATTGTATCATATTCGTGATGTCTTGAGTTTGAAGCCAAAATCTCCAATTTATTTTCAAGTGGTATTTACGATTGAGTTTGAAGCCAAAATCTCAAATTTATTTTCAAGTGGTATTTACGATTTCGTCTACAATAAAAATAAAAATAAACACTTCCTACAGTTTAGGCTAAGCATTTTTTTTTTTTCAAAAGCTCTAGGCCTGTAGTTGTTTGAATTTTAGTGGGCCCGAACTATGTCCAAATAATATTAGCAGCATGAGCAAGAAAAATTCTCTTTAGGAACCTATACACTACTCACACGCACCCCATTAGTTACAAAAATGCCCCCAACGACAATTAACAATTTGCTCTATAATGGTAGTTAATTATCGTTCTCTCATCAATGACAACTAATTTTTGTTCCACACGCATATATAGGAAACATCACAAACACACAACCTTTACTTTTAAAAACAACCAAATATAAACCATCAAATTTCTTCAGAATCAAACAAGTAATCTAGTAAGTCCTCAAAACCCCTAAAGATATTACACATGGTTACCTTTCTATGTTTGGGTTTTTCTTAACTGCTCATATGTTAGGGTTTATTTTTGTAATATTGACAAATTTTATGGGTAGTTGTAAATCATTACATGCATGCTTTGATTGTGAATGTAGTACAAACAAAGTTTTAGTGCAATGTGGTAGTTTAAGAAATGAAATAACACAATGTGCATTGTATGTATATTTTATGCTCCAAGTGTTTGACGAAATGTATCAAAGAATGTTTCGTTGGTTCTTTTATGTTTGTTGTTATGTAGATATAGTTAACGACGTTGGTAGGCTCAAACTACGCAAGCCAACACAACAAAACTATGTACGCAAAGTGAATGCTGCATTGAACCCTTCTTCTAAAAGGGTCGACGTAGGCACGATGAAGGGATATGAACCTCACAATAGACGTGTCACAGATGGTTAACCTTACACCAGATGCGTTTGAGCATCAATACGAGTTTCAAATGAAGACCAACATCAAGGGCCATCACCACCACCACATCACCCATCACCACACCACCATGACCCATCGCCACCTATGGATTTGGTGGTGAACCTTCTTATTAATATATACGGCATAATTTCTTTCTTCACGTTGCCGGTAGAATTTGGGTGGGAGAAGTAAGCAATATTATTTTGGTCAAATTCAAGTGTTTTTCTAATTTATATTTATTTAATTGGTTTTATTTTTGTATTTTAGGGACGCAAACATGAACTCTGAGCCGACTCCACATAGTGGGATAAGGCTTGGTTGTTTTCGAATGTGAACTGTGATGCATTACACATGGCAACAAGATAAGTGAGTTGCAATGCTCAACATCACATCTGAATTGATTTTGGAATCCAATTCATCCTTCTGGTTGTACCCTTCCAAGAATGTTAATTCAAGCATATGTACGACTTTGATTGGTCGATGACACGAGGAGACCAACAACTTACACCTTCCAATTGGGGAGATGATGTGTCATGTCTTCTACACATCTTAATTCATGGAAAGTTGGTCAACCATATGTATAAAATCTCCCAAGAGCAACGTGCAGCTCTTCTGACTGAGTTGTTTGGTGTTATCGAAGATGATGTTGGCGGTGTGTCCGAGAATATGAAGGGTTCTCACATTAGATTTTCTTAGATCAAAACCATATTCGAGGAACATCACACCCAAGAAATCAATTGGCAAATGTAGTTGGGAGGGAGGATGAGAGAGATATGATATCCACCAAACGTGTTGCATACAAGCTTACTTGCTTTATTTGATTGAATGCATATCATTCCCAAACAAGAGCAACAAGCACATAAAGGCTAGGAGATATATACTGTATACACAATTAATGAGTTTTCTTGGGGTGATATTTCATTAGTTTATCTCAATCATTAAATTTTTTAGGCTACTGAACCATAGATAATGTCGATGGATGGATCATTACCCTGCTGCAGGTAATATTTTAATTCTACTTTAATAAAAAACAAAATTAATAGGTTTTAACATTTGCTTTTATTTTGCGGATGAGACAATGTCTACTGATAGATATTTAGGAAGTGTACTAATTCTATTATAGTCGTAAAAACTAAATTCGTATCCACGAGGACTGTGTTAATCTCAAGTTAGCAATAAGGTTAATATCTAGGAGTTGTAAATTATTTTAGTGCTCGAGGCAGTAAGTTTGATTGCACAAAAATTAAATAAGCTGAATATAAAGTTTGTTTAAAAAGTATATGGAGAGATGAAACCAGGTCTTTCGAATCCTCTGATTACTCCTGTTTGGTACACTACATCTATTTCCTATGAATATTTCTCTAGTTTCACGATGGTTAACTTAAATAGTCTTAATCAATCCCCTTGACTTAGGACCCTCTTCTCCGATTACGGTCCCTAATTCATTAGGCGAGCTAATATTCGTTGAAGGTTTTAAGAACATTAACCTAGTATCACAAATAAACGATTATCTATTCCTAGACTAACCTTGTTTATTTGAACAATTCAATTAGGTGAAAGTTGTAAGCTAGGGTCAGTAGTCATTCAATCTTACTAATTCAAGTTATATAGTGTCAATATATAACAAGCATTTAGAACAATTGAATTGAATAAAAGTAGATTGATATTCATGAGAAATAGAATTTCACAGCAACATGGTTCAAACAGGATACATCAGAATCATCTCAAACTTAATCTCTAAGAGATTTAGCTACTCATAGTTTGAATTACAAATAGCATAATCAATTGAAGCATAAAAACATACATAAATTGACTATGAGTTGGATGGATTGGCCATCGCTTCAGTTCCTTGCTCTCAAAATTGCACTTTAGATCTCCAAAATTTGAACTGTTGCTTCATAAACTAAATCAGCTTAAATAGACAAACTTGCGCCCAAAATCGTGACACGATCCTCGGTAATCGTGACACGATTTGCCTAAAGCTCCCAGGATTTTCCAAAAATAGGTCTTCATAATCGTGTCACGATTTGGCCAACGCGGCACGATTTCTTTGGCATAAGCAACAAAATTTTGTTCCTAATTCTATCGTGACACGTTTTCACATTCTTTATATTCGTCAATTTTTTCTAATTTTTTGTACCTTCAAGTAGTCTAAACTTGCTATGAATTCTAAATATCTCATGGACATACATTAAAAATTATATAATGACAGGATGTCATCATCTGCCACTCGGTGTCAAGTTCCAAGAAGGCGAGGAGGGGTTTCAAAAACTAAATGTGGCATTTTATTTTTATTTTGGTTTAATGTAAATGGTGAATGGATGAATGTTAGTATGTAATTACCTAAACAATTATTTACACTATCAAATGAATAAATGAATGAATTTTTGATGATTTTTGTATAATTTTATGATTGAATGTATGAATGAATGTATGAATGATTGAATGAATGCGTGTAAGAAGGAATAAATTTATGAATGAATGAAGGAAGGAAGGAATGGTTGAAGAAGTTCCCAAAATGAAGTGTTTCCAAAAACACATAACATTGAGTTTCTGACACTGTTCAGCGTCTTTATTTGTAGCTCACCCTTAGTTGTTGTTCTTGGCAATGGTAACTAATCGTCGTTCTTGAAACACCAATTAACTATTGATCCCAACAAAC
>Ga0315914_1012090_pt1 | contig 10077 bp, 7 predicted proteins | sample MpolenodulesMG_FD_203920 | JGI IMG/M metagenome (GOLD analysis project Ga0315914, IMG submission 203920) | Medicago polymorpha root nodule microbial communities from Los Angeles, California, United States - elongated nodules | ecosystem: Host-associated > Plants > Roots > Nodule | place: USA... | reverse complement strand
ATGGCATGAACCCCTTTTCTTTCCCCTTTTTTCAATTTCCTCATCACCACCTCAGCAAAGCACATACTTTGAGCTAGATTAGGCCAAGAAAAAGAAAAGGAACAAGATTGGATAATCCAGCAATATTAGAATTTCCTTTTTATGTCACGCAAGCCAGTCAAATTGGTACAACATGTTTTCAAAGGTAATATTAAAAATTTCTTTTGATGTCAGCAATTCAAGATGGTATGATACCTTTTTTTCTTGTTCTGTTTTATTAATTTAATTTAGTATGCTGCAAACTTTTGATTATTTGTTTGCAATTTTAGGTGTTAGGTCGTTTTTGTGCAATCTTGATGCAACATTTCCCATTTCACAAATGACCAATCACCTCGTTTGAACAATAGCTTAATCTCATTTTCCGAATCTTTGGAGTGATACTATTTGAGAGTGACATTGTTGTTAGTCGTTTATCACTGAGTTGTTACACCATAATTGTTATAGTAAACTTAAATTATACTTGTTATTTTGTAGAAATACTTTTCTTTAGGTCTATAATATGTACTTTTCATTTATTTTTTGTACCGCTAATTTTGATTATATCAATAATTTTCATATTTGTTGGAAGTTAGGTAATTCATATTGTGAAATTAGTAATTAGCTAAAGAAGTTGGTTGTATAGTTGTTATAAGAGTTAACTTGCATCTCAAGTAACATAGACTATAAATAGTCTAGCTTATATATGTGTTTGTATTAGAGAATTTTGCAATATACAATACAAGTTTATTTCTCCCAAACATTCTCTAATCTCTTCTCTGTTATGTTCTTTATTCTCTCTCAAAATCATAAAAACTCTTTTGTTCCAACAAAATTTATAGTAAGGCGAGTTAAATAGAATGACCTAACTCAAATATAAAACTAAATCTCAAACCTAAAATTCAATACTCAAAACTGAAATTAGATTTTGCTTTTAAAATTTTCAAAATATAAAACCAAAAACCACTGAACCACTATTTTTTTTTCTCTAAAATAAAGGTTTATGGAGAGGAGAGGGATCAATTGTTAAATTTCTTTTCATATTGATCGATTCGCATTGGGTCTCGTCATCAAAATTACTTTCCACCACCTCAAAGTGACACACTATTGCTGAGTTATTTCCTTGCCCTCTTTCGAGAAGAAAAAAGAAAAGAACCAACTAGAATGTTGTGCCGAATATCTGCAACTTTTATTACAAGCAAAATGAAACAAAATGCAATTTTATTTAGTGTACATTTGATATATAATACCATATGTATATATATTTTGGTCAAGTATACGATATATATATATTAGTAATGCGAAAATGAAACAAAAAAAAGCACTACAATAAAATGGCTAAGGCATGTCTGTTTCACCTTTATGTCGCAGGTTCGAACTTTGAATCCCATCCATCACACTTTTTATGATTTTCTTAACAAAAAAGGTAGAAACAAAGGCGTTGGGTGTTGAACCATGGATGCGCCTTTAGTTAAAGGACAACCTACCACTGGGCCATGCATTGAATTGTGAAACATTATCGAATAATATGGTATATATTAGTTTTTCGGTCTACTATATTAAAAAAAATATATTGGGCAATATTCTGATGTGGCAACGGCCTCACCATACCTAATGATGGATCCGCCCCTTTTTACAAGATCTAAATTATCAATAGAGAAAAATTCGACCTAAGGTTGCTCTCAAGTTTGAACACTTATAGGAGCTCAAATATCAATCACTTTCATTCCTTTCTTTTTTAGACCACTAGAACTCATAGCCAGAGGTATAACTTATTACCTAATTAATAATTGATGTACTTGTTTGATTTTTTGATCTATGATAAATGAGTTAATGTATTTAAATCGCAATGTATAATCCTCCTAACTCAAAAGTTTTGCTGATTAGTCACAAGGGCCCACATCTTTTTCATTGTAAACAAACACAAGTTTTATTCGAAGTTTGAACAACAAAAAAGTTGCCCATCGCCAAAGATACGTATGCATACGACTCAATAGTTTAGATGATTAGTCAAAGGGACTCATATTTTTATAATTGGAAGCAGGCATAAATTTTATTTGAAGTTTGATCAATAAAAAAAGTTATCCACTACCATAAATTTTTGATAAGGTCCTTTTAGATTTTTTTATGTGAATGTAAAATGAAATCCCATTGTCAAAACATCAACGTTAAAAAGATGGAAAAATAGAAAAACATGTATGACTAAAAAAGTGAAAAATGAAATCATCATATAGAATACAACTTTTACAAAATTTTATAGCTGACATAGATTTACCAAGACAAGATAACTAAAACCTTTGTACAACTATAAATCATAATTCACAAGGAAAAAGAAAAAGAAATATTGAGTCCAAATTAAGGAACTCAAATTACATCATGTTAATTGCTAGCTAGCTCTCATGGTCTGTCTCTAATATATCTTCATCATCCATCACTTCAATATTTTTCTCAAAAATCTTGGAGGTTGGTGCTGCAAATCGAGCTGAGAATGACCTTGACAAATTATCAGGGTCTATGGAACCATCATCAAAGTTTTGTAAGTAAGAGCAATGATCATATAGAAACACGGGTGAAGATGATCTAAAAATTCTCCTATTCTTTTGTTTGTTGATCTTCATCCACAATGTTTTCAACCTTGCCATCTTAGATCTAGTGACAAATTCATTGACACATACAATAGGCTCATGGCCAATTTTCTCATACCTTGACCAGATGTTGTTGTTTCTGGTACCTAGACAGTTGCAATTTTCAAGGTTAATGGTATATGGAGTAGAGCACATAGGAAGCATGGTTTAAGGAACCAATGTGTTTGGAGTAGATGCACTTAAACTAAAACTAAATGCTCTTTTATATATAGTGATGGCATGAATCCACTTTCCTTCTCACACTCCTCAGCACCACCTCAACAAAGCACATACTTGGAATAGATAGGTCGACCAAGAAAAAGAAAATTGCTTTAGATGTCGGCAATTCAAGTTGCAATGATGTGTTTTTTTGTTTTAGAAACTATTAATAACCGTAACCTTATTATTTTTTAATTATTAAAAAATAAAAAAAAATTAATTAAAAAAATATTAAAAAATAAATAATAAATAAATACACGTCCATGTGTGCATTGACTTGGTCAAAATTGGCCTGGGGCCAAAACTGCAAAAAAAGTCAATACTTAAGGGACGGTTTTGTAGTTTATTTAGTTAGGGGCCAAAATCGCAACTTCTTGAAATATAGGGGTCAAAACTGCCATTAAGCCAAATATCTATATAAACCAAAACATGTCACACTTTTTTATGAGAACTAAAAACAAAAATTGATTATATTTATAGGAATAAAAAACTTATTTAACTTTAAAATAAAATAAGAAGGAAATGTGACATATGGGCACATTATAAATACCTTCTCTCCTCTCTCTCTCTCTCTATATATATATATATAGACACACACCCATGACTATAAATATTGATAGATCGTCGTTCGCACAAGATCTATCAGTCTTCCACTATCAAGAAAAGAAAAGGTAATATTCTTTGAGAAGGTAGTTCCTTACCAACCTTGAAATTCGAGGTTGGACTTCCATATATGGTCAATTAGATGAAAAACTAAAAAAACCAATAAGACAAAAAAAAATTGTCATATTGAATAACACCTTTAATAGGTAAAATAGATTTACAAGATAATTTACGAAACCTAATAGTTAAAATAGATTTACAAGATAAATATAACCTTTGTACAACTATAAATAATAATTTACAAGGAAAAAGAAACACAAATATTTTTGTTTTTTTAGTCAAATTAGGAACTCAAAATTAAACATGTCGCTACCTAGCTCTCGCTGTTTAGAGTGGTCTCCAGTTTGTTAGTTTGTTAGTATTTGTCACCTCTAACAAATACTAACAAACTAACAAACTTTAAGTAGTCAAATTCATCAATAATAATTGATGTTTGTAGTAAATACATAGCAATTTTTTTTCAATGTAACATGATTAAATTATTTTCAAGAAATTCGTCGTCGATTTTGTTTCCATCTTGTCTTGACAATTTTTATTGATGATAAAACTCTTTAATTTGTAGTTATTGTAGAGATTTGATGTGTCAAAACGAGATGAATAAATCTATTTGTTAAGTGATACCCTTTTTTTCTTGTCAAGTAGCATAATAACTAGAAATTCATCTTTAAAGGTGCATAAATGGATTCATAATTTGAATCTCGACCTTTCCATATTGCAATATTTCCGCCAACTAAACCATATGTTCACATAAATTTATACTCAATTTAGTACTAATTAATAGAAACTTATTTGGAGTAGATAAACATCTATATTAGGATCCTTAAAAAAATATGTATATATGAGAGTAGTTAAAATATATATATATATATTTTTGTACAAACTATATTTTATTTATTGTTACGATTAAACTTTTTTACACTTTATATCTAATTTTTTTAGGCAAATGAAAATAAATATAAATTAACATTTAAGAATTAAAAATTAATTTAATAATAATATTAAATGAACAATTTTTAATTTTTAAATAATTTAAACATTAATTGATATAAACTTTATTATGAATTAAAAATGTCCTTTTATGTAATTTTACATCTATCAGCTAATTGAACCGCTAATTTTACCAAACATTTCAAGTAGCTTATCAGTTATCAGTCATAAGCTATCAGCTATAAGCTAAAAGCTATCAGCTAGCTTATCAGTCATCTGCTATTTTTACCAAAAAGAGCCATATAAGCTCACAAGAGTAAAACTCAACATTACATTACACTACACTATACATTCAATTTTTGAACTATAGCACCATTTATAAGTTAAAATACATAGAAAATTTCATCGTGGCACGTTGCGTGTTGGTCGCATCTGGCTTTTATAGACAAAGAATTAGGGTTTCAGAAAAGCCCACCATCATGCCACGTTGCGCGACCATCGTAGCACGATTCGTTCATTAATCTGACGTGGCAGCAAATTTACTCAACCATCGTGGCATGTTACACATCCATCGTGTCACGATTTTTCCAGCATCTTCAAGTAAATTCCACGCTTCAAACGTTCCACGATTCAGGTCCATCGTGGCACGATTTCTCCAGTAGCTAAATTCTTGCATTCTTCTCCAATTTGTGCAATACTTCTCTTTTATGAATCTTGAGCTTATTTAACCACGTATACAAGCATTTGACTCTTAAAACATTACAAAAAGGACACAAATATGACTAAACTACTAACATAATGACTACTGTCATCAAGTATAGCGATTTATTTTTTTTATAAATTTTCAGCTCGCAGTTTTAGTCCAGTTAAATTAAAATTTGTTTAATTATATTTAAACTAATAAATTTTTGAATGTTTTTTTTACAGATATGTTTAAAACATTATAATGAATTATATATAACATGTAATGAATTAAATATGAATTTTCCTAAATGCAAATTTTTAAGATTAAAGCAATGAAAATTTAGACATAAAAATCAAATTTTGAACTAACTTTTTGCGGAGAAACTTTGTATAATATGTTCTAAATAAGTATGTAAAAAATAATTTAAAAGTTTAAACATAATTAAACAATTTTTAATTTTTCAAGAACGATAAGTATGTGCTAAAAATATATATAGGGACTAAAACATGTCACTTTTTTTATGCGAACTAAAGGCAAAATTAATTATATTTATAGGAATAAAAAACTTATTTAACCCTAAAATAATATAAGAGGGAGATATGACATATGGGCACATTATAAATAACTAATCTCTTCTCCAGGATCGTTCCTACGAATTCGAATGCTCAGCTCTGTAAGTGAAAAGAGACCCGTAATAAAATAAAAACGTATTTTTTTAAAAGAACAATCTTCTACTTAATTTTTTAAAAAGATAAATACAAGGTGTCGTATATATGCGGTACACCCAAAAGTGAAAATTACTACCATATACATGAGGAACCTGACACAAATGAATGATTTGTATTCGTTTTGAGATGAAAAAATAAATTATATTGTACAATTTCAACCAACAATAATTATAGATTGTCATAAGAATTACTTTAATGATAGATTCAGAACAGTATACAAGTGCAACGACATGACAACTCACTGCAAAAGTAACATTGTTATTAGTGGGATAGTACTTAGTAGTACTACTGGACTATAATTTTTTTCTAGGCCCATACCTTGGGGAGGCCCAGCTCCATTGAGCTGTTTGCACACCCCAAAGTTCGGCCCTGTTCCTCTCCCCCTCTCTATATATAGACACAAACCCATGATTATAAATATTGATAGATCGTCGTTCGCACAAGATCTATCAATCCTCCGCTATCAAGAAAAGAAAAGGTAATATTTACAGAGAAGGTAGTTCCTTACCAACCTTGAAATTTGAGGTTGGACTTCCTTATATATGGTCAATTAGATGAAAAACTAAAAAAACCTATAAGACAAAAAAAATGATAAAATCGTCATATTGAATACCACTTTTACAAAACCTAATAGTTAAAATATATTTACAAGATAAATTAGGAAACCTAATAGTAAAAATAGATTTACAAGATAAATATAACATTGTACAACTATAAATAATAATTTACAACAAGGAAAAAGAAAAGAAAAAGAAATTTTGAGTGCAAATTAGAAGCTCAAAATTAAACATGTTGCTAGCTAGCTCTCGCCGTTTATCTCTAATATTTCTTCATCATCCATCACTTCAATATTCATCTAAAAAATATTGGAGGGTGGTGATGCAAAGAGCTATGCTACTTATCCCGACTAAACATGCCCCGGAGAATTCACGAAACACTTTGCCCCGTTGGATCTTCTGCTGGATTGGAATTCATCGGTAGTCAAATATAAAAAGTGGGACATGGCAATAAAGAATACAGACGTCGTGAATTATCAGGATCAATTTTGTTGTTATAAACAGTATTTTCCTGATGCAAATTGAGCTGAGAATGATCTTGAAAAATTATCTAAGTCAGTGGAATAACACGGGTGAAGACAATCTAATAATTCTCCTCTTAACCTCTTTCTTTCTTGATCTTCTTCCACAATTTTTTTAAGCTTGCCATCTTCATTCTGGCCATAAATTCATTGACAAATACAACAGGATCGTTGCCAATTCTCTCATAACTTGACCAAATGCTATTGTTTCTTGAGCCTAGACAGTCACAATTTTCAAAGTCCATGGTGTATGGAGTAGAGGACATAGGGGGCATAAAATGGTTTAAGGAATCAAGGTGTTTGGAGTGCATGCACTAAAACTATCAAAGGCTATTTATATATATAGCGATTGCATGAACCATTTTTCGCTTTCCCATTTTTCAATTTCCTCAGCACCACCTTAGCAAAGCACATACTATGAACTACATATATAGGACCAAGAAAAGAAAAGGCAACAAGATTGGATAATCCAACGACATTAAAAATTCCTTTTGATGTCAGCAATTTAAATTGGTATTATTTAGTATTTTTTAAAAAAGCAGTATTAAAACACCCTTTTGATCTCAGCAGTTCAAATTTGTATAATATGTTTTTCTTTTAAAAGATTCCTAGTGATTGTAATACCACGTTGTCACATGGGTCATGGCTTGGTTGTCAAGTTACTACTGATCAGAAAGATAAACAATGAATGCTAAGACCTACATACACTACTAAAAAAACAAAAATTAGTGAGGGATATTTAGTGAGGGAAAACGTGAAATCCTTCTCTAATTCCGTCACTAAATTTTACGACCAAGAAATTTGTGAGGAATTTTATTTTTTCCGTCACTAATTTCCCTAGCTAATTTTGCTTTTTCTAGTAGTGATATGCAATATGCAATTTTTTTCACTTATACAAACATTTGGTTAGGAGAAAGAGAAACATGTGTTGGGAAGAATTGTGAGTGGGGGAAAATTCGAACACGCTAAATTCACTCATAGGTCTAAACAGTGACAAAACTAGTGTAAATTTTAAGAGATAGCTAAATATAAAGAAATAAAATATAATTTTAAATATTATATAGTCCATTTTGATTTGTTCACAAATATTATATATTATTACTTAATTAATATAAAAGATACATTAGAGTTATAATATTGACTTGATGGTTGTGGTGGGAGTTAAAGAGTAGAGTAATTAGAGTGGTCTCCAGTTTGATTGTCACCTCCAACAAATACTAACAAACTTTAAGTAGTCAAATTCATCAATAATAATTGATGTTTGTAGTAAATACATAGCAATATTTTTTTCAATGTAACATGATTAAATTATTTTCAAGAAATCCATCGTCTATTTTGTTTTTGTCTTGTCTTGACAATTTTTATCAATGACAAAACTCTTTTATTTGTAGTTATTGTAGAGATTTGACGTGTCAAAACGAGATGAGTAAATCTATCTATCAAGTGATACTCTTTTTTTACTTTTGAATTTCTATTTTTTTTTTGTTAAGTAGCCTAATAACTAGAAATTCATCTTTAAAGGTGCATAAATGGATTCATCAGTTGAATCTCGACCTTTGCATATTGCAATGTTTCAGTCAACTAAACCATGTTCACATAAATTTATACTCAATTTTTTACTAATTAATAGAAACTTATTTGGAGTAGATAAACATCTATATTATGATCCTTAAAAAAAAAAGTGTATATATGAGAGTAGTTAAAATATATATATATATATATCAACTTACGTAAAACAAAAACGCCGCACAAAGAATAACATAACATACTTTTATATAAAAAGATTAACAGAACATACAAAATTAATTTAGTTTGGCATTTCATGGATATATGTATGAAAAATAATTTTTCGGATAACTCTATCTCATATTCTTATCGTGTTTCTATTTCTATCTCTTTTCTCTCTTTATTATTTTTGTCCAATTAAAAAAGAAAAAATTGTAGCAAAAATTGTCTAAAATTGATTACATAGATATCATTGCTATATATGTAAACATCCTCACAAACATACCCCACTCAAGAGTTATAACAACGAACATTTTTAATATACAAGTGACCATCCACTCAACTAGAGATACATCAACTCTCTACACGACCACCTAAGGACCTAAGGTTTAAAACTAAGTAAAATATTATAATAAAACAAAGGACCCATATCTTTATCAAATCATGAAAGTCGATGTTGGACATCCATTAACAAAAGAAACATAGTGCATGCAATTTCAAGAATAATAGTAGTAATTTGGCATAATCCTGACTGAAAAGCACTGGTGATTAGTCAAAGAACCCTAATCTTTATCAATGGAAACAAACATAAATTTTATTTGAAGTTTGAACAACTAAAAAAGATGTCAAGTATCACACACACACACATATAAGACGATAAAAATGATAAAATCATCATATAGAATATCACTTTTACAAAACCAAAATAGTTAAAATAGATTTACAAATTAAATAAAACCTCTGTACAACTATAAATAATATAATTATAAGAAAAGGAAAAAGAAAAAGAAATTTTGAGTCCAAATTAGGAACTCAAAGTTACATGTTGCTAGCTAACTCTCTCGTTGTTTATCTCCAATATATCTTCATCATTGAGTATCACTTCAATATTCTTCTCAAAAATCTTGGAGGATGGTGCTGCAAATCGAGCTGAGAATGACCTTGAAAAATTGTCAGGATCAGTGGAATAACAACATTCGTCAAAATTTTGTAAATAAGAGCTAGGATCATATAGAAACACGGCTGAAGATTTTCTAAAAATTCTCCTCTTCTTTTCTTTCTTTATCTTCTTCCACAATTTTTTTAAGCTTGGCATCTTCATTCTAGCCATAAATTCATCGACACATACAATAGGGCCGTTTCCAATTCTCTCATAACTTGACCAAATGCAATTGTTTCTTGAGCTTAGACAGTTGCAATTTTCAAGGTCCATGGTGTATGGAGTAGAGGACATGTATAGTAAACACTATAAAATGGTTTAAGGAATCAAGGTGTTTGGAGAGATATGCATGCTCTAAAACTAAGACTAAAGGCTATTTATATAGTGATGGCATGAACCCCTTTTCTTTCCCCTTTTTTCAATTTCCTCATCACCACCTCAGCAAAGCACATACTTTGAGCTAGATTGGACCA
>Ga0315914_1012084_pt1 | contig 10078 bp, 3 predicted proteins | sample MpolenodulesMG_FD_203920 | JGI IMG/M metagenome (GOLD analysis project Ga0315914, IMG submission 203920) | Medicago polymorpha root nodule microbial communities from Los Angeles, California, United States - elongated nodules | ecosystem: Host-associated > Plants > Roots > Nodule | place: USA... | reverse complement strand
TGTTTCATTATTTTCATGTTGGTTCAATTCCCATCCTTGAGCAGCATAATTTGGTTCAGAAGGCTTTGTTACTTCATCTTTTTCCTCTTCGTCCCCCCATCCAGTAGGTATGATTCCAAGATCGGCAAAGGACTTCTTCACTAGGAGAGAATTATCAATAATTAGAGTCACGTCGCATTTTTCTTCCATATTGTCACTGGCCACTGCTTCATTTTCGACATCCAGATAAAGTTCAGGGTCGACACTTGCGGTTGAATCCACATCGTCGATGTGAATGTTAGGATCAGGCAATGGTATGTCGCAGGGAAAGCTATTGATCTCAGCCCAAAACCTGTTTTTCGCATTGTCGAATGCCTCTTTGACAGCAGAGTCGTCCCAGTTGATCACTTTTTGATGCAGAAACATAAACCTCTTGCCTTCTATTAGTCTCTGCCACGGAACTAAGCCAACCTTAGCACAAAACTTCTTTTCCCACAAAGGCACTGATGAAAACCTTTTAGCTGCAAACCAAAAGGAATAAATAGAATCAATTAATAATTAAGGTGATAACCTATTATCACGTTGAGATTGCATGAAACTATAATGTAATTCTAACATAACGTGTCAAAAAAATGAAAAACAGGCAAAACTCATGGAGAAGAATAAATACTTATTTAATGGCCAGATCTAAACGGATTTAATCAAAAATCTCAAAGAAACTGGGTTTTTACATTGAATTCGTACCACGTACCAAAACAAATTGCAAATCGTGTGACTATCGTAAAAAAAATAACTGTTTGGATTTCGTATTCAATTATTGAATGACTTAGGGATATTTTAAATGCGCATCCAAACGATTTAATTTGTAGATATAAATAAAAGTGTAGTTAAAGTTCATGTCCATAGTGACACTCTCTTCAATTATTGAGGCTATTTGTTACTTGTGTTGACAAGGAAATAAAACCTAAACCCTCCATCATATATATTTTACAAAATACAAGTTCTAAGATTTTTCACACAAAGGAGATAGGGTTTCATAATGAAACCATCAAACCAAAACTCGTCCTAAGCAAAATTAAAATCCAAATACATTTTTTAAACCTATGACTAGTATAAAATGAGTGATACATCAGAGACTCAAAATGTATGCGACATCAATTATTTTAAGAAAAATGTTAACAAGGCACATGTCAAGATATTAAATATAAAAATACTTTCTTGAAAGTTATGTATTCAATATTTTTTAAAAATATTAATTTTTTCATTATAACACTTATCTTTTAAAAAATGTGTCATTGCCATTGGAGAACAAGTTAGCATGACTATTATTTCAAAACATTGATCATGATATGCATATCAATTCAAGTATGCCTTAGACGTAAAAAAGTGATCCATGCAATGTAAGAATAATAAAACCAAAGGAAAGAAAGATAAAGTGAAACGAAACTAACACAATGGTGGTTTTCCGTTATAGGATGAGGAGGATCTCCACTGACCCACTTGATGATGATTGCTGATCCTTTGATTTCTTCTCCAATCAGCCATTTCAAGAAGCAAAAGAGAAAGACCCAAAAGAGGTAATTGAAAAGAGAGAAAAGACCACACAATTGAATAAAAAAAGAACAAATTTTGGGAAAAGGAATAAACAGACACAAATTTCAGAAAGAGAGAAGGAGAAGAACATGATGATGATGATTTGTGTTTGTCTATGTATTTATAGCACATGTTTTTCACTTTCCTTTTGTCTTTTTCTACTGTTTTACTTCATTCACATTTACTTTTTTGAGTGATTAGGAAAATTTGTATAATATTGGTAACCATGGCTTAAAATGGTATAGTATCTCATTTTTTAGAATTAACAAAAATATTTATGTGAAATTATGAATTTTAAACTATTAGCTAAAATATTCATTTTACAACTTTTCCTCTAAGAAAGATCTTTTTTTTTTAAATGACAACGGTTAATATATATGTTAATTTATTTTTTTTGACAACAGATTTAAAATATTCATTTTACCAACTTTTCCTCTAAGAAAGTTCTTTTTTTTTTTAAAATGACAAAGGTTAGTATATATGTTAATTTTTTTGTTGACAAAAGGTTAGTATATGTGTTAATTGTTATTTTAGTATATATGTAATTTCATTGCTTAAACCATGAGCTACTCAAAATCTCAATTTCCTCTTATGAAATTTAGATATCTAAAAGGACTAATTTGTCAATAATTTACTTACTCGCGATTACAATTACACATAAATTTAAATTTATTCACAAGTTGACATTGATTTCATAGGCAAGTTAGTCTTTAATAAGTTGGTGTTGACGTTGTCTATGTGAGCTTAAATCAGTTGATAGAGACATTGTATAATATATGCAGACGTCAGAATTTCAACCCCGAACACCCATTTATTCACATTGACAATTTGACAATTTAAAATGATGAGTTTAATAGTTATGCATTCGGTAAAAATGGTTATATATCTGATCCAATAAAAATTCATCATTTTTCATATATATATATATTTTGTATGTAATTGCTTTTTGAAATAACTATCACATACTATTTTTTTTCAAGTTGTTTATCGAATAGAAATTCATTTTTTTAAAAGTGAATAAATAAGGTGTTTGGAGTTCGAACTTCGACCCCTACATATTCTATTCAGTCTCCCTACCAACAGAGTTAAAGTTCACGGAGACGGTACAAATCCCTTTTTATGATGCTTATTACAATTATGACACATATTTGTCTATGTACTATATTCTTTTATACTAATCAAACATTTTACTCCTTTTCAATTTTTTCAGGTTATCTTTCCAAATCTTTTTGTGTCCCTCTCTTCACATGATAAACCAAGGACAAGTTTGTGTTGTAAGTTATTTGATTATCAAGTGAAGTTACTGTCCCACTAGAATCCAAAATAGCATAAAAAAGGTTATCACAACCAAGTGAACCATCATTCACCACCACTGTAGGAGGTGCGAAAAGAGCATAATGTCGAAGTGGTAGACTACATAAAGAATCAATCTTGGAGATGGTTTTATGCGAAGAAAAAAAAAACTGAACTCCTTGTTTATTCTACGAAAGGCAATTCATCATTTACATTACAGTACCTTGTAATTGGAACATTCTTTGACTAATGAATAAGATAAATATTTCATAATAGAACTGGTTTACAAAGGGCAATCAAAAACTAAGTTTATAATGAATCTTAATAATTCTTCTTATCATTCAACACCATCTTCCATGGAGCACAAATTCAAATGATAAGATACACAATGTAAATCGTAGTCCTTGAGTCATCATATTAGGAGTTTCTATATAGTCATAGATATTATTAGTTTTTTCCTGGTACCACTGTATGCACAAAGGAGCAAATATATCAAAGAGTGATGAATGAAAAAATTTAGCCTTATTTAACTTTAATTGCACATTTCTTATTTCAATAATATCATTACTAATGCATTGGATCATCGGTCACCACAAAAATTATATTTCTTAACCTACAAGCACCAAAAGACCGTATAGTTATTGGATGGATGCAACAATATTGAAAAGGGCATTGTTCTTATATGATATAATATCACATATATAATACCTAGATAACAAAACTTATATCCTCAGCTACTTTTACAAAACTGGCCCTTTAGCAGATTCATAGGAGTCCTTTCTTGCAGTCCAAGGCATCTGATCTTCATTTAACATGCACTTGGAGTAGCTACCTTGTCTGCATAAGTAAAATTTCCCCTCCTTCCTCCACCTCTTCCTCCATTTCTTCCTCTTCCTCTATTCATCTGATACTCGCTAGTGCCATAATGATATCCAGGGTTCTTAGACCAAGACATGTTGTTTTCTTTCTTTCTGTTATATCCATCCCATGTTCCCCAATTACCACTCCTACCATTTCTTCCTTGATACTTGTTATGCAAGTTGCTACCATAGTGCTCCCTCTGAATCAACCTTTGAGAATTATTCTGGCCATTTTGCCATCCATATTCTTTTGCACGTTCACCAACAGAAGCCCAATACCGATCCCAGGAGTTTGTTTCATTATTTTCATGTTGGTTCAATTCCCATCCTTGAGCAGCATAATTTGGTTCAGAAGGCTTTGTTACTTCATCTTTTTCCTCTTCGTCCCCCCATCCAGTAGGTACGATTCCAAGCTCGGAAAAGGACTTCTTCACTAGGAGAGAATTATCGATAATTAGAGTCACGTCGTGTTTTTCTTCCATGTTGTCACTTGCCTCTGCTTCACTTTCCACATCCACATAAAGTTGAGGGTCAACACTTGCGGTTGAATCCACATCGTCGATGTAAATGTTAGGATCAGGCAATGGTATGTCGCAGGGAAAGCCGTTGATCTCAGTCCAAAACCTGTTTTTCGCATTGTCGAATGCCTCTTTGACAGCAGAGTCGTCCCAGTTGACCACTTTTGGATGCAGAAACCAAAACCTCTTGCCTTCTATTAGCCTTTGCCACGGAACTGAGCCAACCGTAGCACAAAACTTCTTCTCCCACCAAGGCACTGATGCAAACCTTTTAGCTGCAAACCAAAAGGAATAAATAGAATCAATTAATAATTGATAACCTATTATCACGTTGAGATTGCATGAAACTATAATGTAATTCTAACATAACGTGTCAAAAGAAAGAAAAATAAGCAAAACTCACGGTGAAGAATAAATACTTATTTATTGGTCAGATCTAAACGGATTTCATCAAAAATCTGAAACTAACTGGCTTTTTACATTGAATTCGTTTGGTTTTTGTATTCAATTATTGAATGACTTAGGGATATTTTAAATGTACATTGAGTCATCCAAAAGTTTTAATTAGTAGATATAAAGAACAATGTAGTTATAGTTCATGTCGTCAGTGACACTCTCTTCAATTATTGAGGCTATTGGTTACTTGTGTTGACAACGAAATGAAACCTAAACCGTCCATCATATATATTTTACAAAATACAAGTTCTAAGCCTTTTCTCCAAAAGAGGTAGGGTTTCATAATGAGACCATCAAACCAAAACTCATTCCTAAGCAAAATTAAAATTAAAATCCAAATACATTTTGTAAACCTATGACTAGCACAAAATGAGTAACACATCACAAACTCAAAATGTATGCGACATCAATTATTTTAAGAAAAATGTTAACAAGGCACATGTTAAGATATTAAATATAAAGAAACTTTCTTGAAAGTTATGTATTCAATATTTTTTAAAAATATTAATTTTTTCATTACAACACATATCTTTTAATTTTTTTTTTGTGTCATTACCATTGGAGAGATCAAGTTAGCATGACTTTTATTTGAAAACATTCATCGTGGTATGCATTAGACATAAAAAAGTGATCCATGCAATGTAAGAATAATAAAACCAACGGAAAGAAAGATAAAGTGAAACTAAACTAACCCAATGGTGGTTTTCCGTTATAGGATGAGGAGGATCTCCACTGACTCGCTTGATGATGATCGTTGATCCTTATGTTACTTCTCCAATCAGCCATTTCAAAAAGCAAAAGAGAAAGACCCAAAAGAGGTAATTGAAAAGAAAGAGAAGACCACACAATTGAATAAAAAATGAACAAACTTTGGGAAAAGGAACAAACAGACACAGATTTCACAAAGAGAGAAGGAGAAGAATATGATGATGCTTTGTGCTTGTCTATGTTTTATAGCACATGTTTTTCACTTTCCTTTTGTCTTTTTCTACTGTTTTACTTCATTCACATTTACTTTTTTGAGTGATTAGGAAAATTTGTATAGTATTGGTAACCATGGCTTAAAATGGTATAGTATCTCATTTTTTAGAATTAACAAAAATATTTATGTGAAATTATGAATTTTAAACTATTAGCTAAAATATTCATTTTACAACTTTTCCTCCAAGAAAGATCTTTTTTTTTTAAATGACAACGGTTAATATATATGTTAATTTATTTTTTTTGACAACAGATTTAAAATATTCATTTTACCAACTTTTCCTCTAAGAAAGTTCTTTTTTTTTTAAAATGACAACGGTTAGTATATATGTCAATTTTCTTTTTTTGACAAAAGGTTTAAGATATTCATTTTACCAACTTTTCCTCTAAGAAAGTTCTTTTTTTTTTTAAATGACAACGGTTAGTATATATGTTAATTTTTTTTGACAAAAGGTTAGTATATATGTTAATTGTTATTCTAGTATTTTTCTTATTATCGGGACTAGAATATTTATGTGAAATTATGAATTTTAAACTATTAGCTAAAATATTCATTTTACCAACTTTTCCTTTAAGAAAGTTCTCTGTTTTGTTTTTTTTATTTATAAATGACAACGGTTAGTAATTTTTTTTTTTTTTTTGACAAAAGGTTTAAAATATTCATTTTACCAACTTTTCCTCTAAGAAAGTTCTTTTATTTTTTTTTAAATGACAAAGGTTAGTATATATGTTAATTTTTTTTTTTTGACAAAAGGTTTGTATATGTGTTAATTGTTATTTTAGTATATATATAATTTCATAGCTTAAACCATGAGCTACTCAAAATCTCAATTTCCTCTTAAGAAATTTAGATATTTAAAAGGACTAATTCGTCAACAATTTGCTTACTCGTGATTACAATGACATATACATTTAAACTTATTCACAAGATGACATTGATTTCATAGGCAAGTTAGTCTTTAATAAGTTGGTGTTAACGCTGTCTCTATGACCTTAAATCAGTTGACAGTGATATTGTATAATATATACAGGCGTCAGAATTTCAACTCCGAACACCTCATTTATTCATATTGACAATTTAACAATTTAAAATGATGAGTTTAATAGTTATGCATTTGATGGTAAAAATGGTTATACATCCTGATCCAATAAAAATCCACATTTTGTCATATATCTATTGAGTAAATTACACTCCCCTCCCATCTTAAGTTAAAATATAAACACTCCTCCCTTGAAAAATAAAACTTATACTCCCCTCTCTTAATAATTAAATATGCACTACAATTTAATCTATTTTAACAAAAATAAATATTTTTACGATATCTACTAATTTTAAAACACCATTTAAGAAGAAAAAAATTGTTTATTTGTAATTTAAATGTCAATAATAACTAAATTTAAATATTTGGTTATTAATTTTATAACTTAGAATATAAAATTCATTTTTAAATAATCATATTTTATTGACTTTAGTAATTTTTCACTCATTTTAATTTTATTTTGTGTTGTTTTATATTTTATAATTTATAATAGGATTTAAAACTAGATGTTAATGAAATTGTGAATTAAAAATAGAGAAAAATATAAATTTGAATTTTGATTATATTCAAGTAGACCTACAATACTATTTTTCTTCGGAGTATGTTTGATATTTTTTTGATAAATTACTAGAAATAAAAAAAAAAAAATTACACTCCGCTCCTTTGAAAGATGTTTGAATTACACTTCTCTCTCCTCTTATGTTTAAAATATACACTCCCCTCCCCTCTTATGCAAAACATAATAGAAAATATTTCACTCCACACCCCTGAAAGAAGCTTGAATTACATTCTCCACCCCTCTTATGTTGAAATCTAAAATTTTCTCCCTTAATAAGTTTTTTTTTATTTCTAGTTATTTATCAAAAAAGAAAAATCGAACACACTCCGAAGAAAAATAGTATTGTGGGTCCATTTTAATATAATCAAAATTCAAATTCATATTTTTCTCTATTTTTTATTCACAATTTCATTAACATCTAGTTTAAACCCTATTATAAATTATAAAATATAAAACAACACAAAATAAAATTAATATGAGTGAAAAATACTAAAGTCGATAAAATATGATTATTTAAAAATGAATTTTATATTCTAAGTTATAAAGTTAATAACAAAACATTTAAATTTAGTCATCATTGACATTTAAATTACAAATAAATGATTTTTTTTCTTAAATGGTGTTTTAAAATTAGTAGATACCGTAAAAATATTTATTTATGTTAAAATAGATTAAATTGTAGTGAATATTTAATTATTATGGGAGGAAATTGTAAATTTTAACATATGAGGGGTGAGGAATGTAATTCAAGCTTCTTTCAGAGTGGGGAGTGAAATATTTTCTGATATGTTTTGCATAAGAAGAAAGCGAAGTGTATTTTTTTAACATAAGAGGGGAGGGGAGTGTAATCCAAGCATTTCAAGGGAGTTTTTTTTTGTGGTGGCCGGGGTTCGAATCCCGGACACTTTGTCCATACCAACTGAGCTAATCTCACAAGGACCACGGGGTGTCTCTACCAACATAGTTAAGCTCATGGAGACGGTGCATATCCCTTTTTTATGATACTTACAATTATGACACATATTTGTCTATGGACTATTTTTTTCTACTAATCAAACATTTTACTCTTTTTCAGAATTTTCCGGCTATCTTACTATAGCTTTTAATGTATTAAAATCATAAAATTTGAAAATATTTGAAAATATACTTTTATTAATTATCCACTCCTTGACCAGATTAAATATGGATTTTGCTATAAAAATATTGAAACAATGGTCTTATAAAGTAGATTAACTCTATAAAGTTTTATAAAATTTGATAGATATAGTTATGAAATTGCTTGTAATTTTTAAAACTTCTTTTATGTTATAAAATAAAGTATCAAACAATTTTCAATTTGTTTTGAAAATTTGTAGAATTTATCTATTCAAAGTGCACGTCTTTCTGCTAGTAATAATAATGTCTTTTAAAAAGATATATAATAATGTTCTCTCTTTTTAAAAAAAACAAATTAATATATCATTTTTTACAAGAGGAAACTTAATGCATTTAATTTAAAATAAGAGTAGAGATACAAGATGAAATTTGAATGAAAATATGGAAGCTAGCATGACATGGACCTATCATAGCTAAACTATGAGCAACTTCAATGACATGTCTTCTAATAAACCTAACTTTATAGATTGCTAAATTGGAAGAAGGCAGGCACCAACAATCATTAATAATTGACGTAAAATATAAGACGTCGATTGTATGAACATAGACATTTTCTACCACCACCTTCGAGTCCATCTCAAAATACACATTGACCATCTGAAGGTCACGTACCCATTGAAGAGCAAGCAATAGTTCAAGTCAAGTGCCTCTCCCAAATCAACGTCAAGTAACGGTGGTAGCCACTCCATTTTAGCCAACACAAAATGACCCTCATTATCCCGAGTACACATACCATGGCCAAGTTTGTTTAACGCATGAGAGAAAGAGACATCCATATTACATTTATAACAACCTGCACTTAATTTATGTCAGGCAACCGTCTCAATGTGACGAGTCTGATTAAGGACAGTGATCATGATAAGTTCGCATTAACCCAACTATTGAAAACAGTGCTCGCCCTTTCACAGATCCTTGGAACAAATTCAACTATATTGTTCCAAACCTTGTTATTTATGAGCTTCCAGATACTCCACAAAGTCACCCCAAAATTGTGCTTTTGTTAGACATCTATATGTTGTAAAGAAGCAAACACAACCGAAGCAAAACAAGTAGTAAGATCACTAGGAGGAAGAAGAGATTACCAGTATGTTGCTAACAAGAAAAACTTTTATCGCATTCAAAGAAGGCTCAGGCTAGGGTGGGAGAGCATGCTAGGTCTCCCACCGTGAGCAAGTGAAAAAATAACTATTAGCGGTTGGATATGAAAGTTCTATGATTGTTAACATACACCAACAACACCAGATATTTTTTAACTCTCACTTTGTTCTCTCTTCTCCATCTTCAACCTTCTTTATGTGTTTCTCATCCAAAAATTCAGATTGGCAGCAACATGAGTTTCAAACAAAGTTCATTTCAATCTTTTTATTAGGTACTAAAGATTGAATTCATATAATCTTTTAGGATAATTTTTTTAAAAAAATTAATGGATTTATTTAACCAATTTAAGTGTTAAAGATTCAAGTTTTAATAGTTTAAGAAAGAAAAAAAAAATAAAATGTTATTTTTCGAAAACTTCACACATCTTTCAAACGTCTCAACAACCTTCTGGGGTTTTTAGGAACCGCAAGCAAACACCATTTTTTTGCAGAAGAGGCAAGCAAATTATTGAACAAACACAAAATCCATTGTTTGGATATTATTAAA
>Ga0315914_1012083_pt1 | contig 10079 bp, 6 predicted proteins | sample MpolenodulesMG_FD_203920 | JGI IMG/M metagenome (GOLD analysis project Ga0315914, IMG submission 203920) | Medicago polymorpha root nodule microbial communities from Los Angeles, California, United States - elongated nodules | ecosystem: Host-associated > Plants > Roots > Nodule | place: USA... | reverse complement strand
CCCTCCCCCCTAGTCTTGTGGTTTTTCTCACCTTCACTTTGGTCTGTAGTGATGGTTTCTGGAATACCAAATATATGAATGATATATTTCTGGATGAAATCTATGACTACATCTTGAGTGACATCTGGTAGTGGGATTGCCTCTATCCATTTGGTAAAATAGTCTATTCCAACCAAAATATATCTATGGCCTTTCGATAACTTGGGTTTAATTTCTCCAATTACATCTAAAGCTCAACCTCTAAATGGCCAAGGTTTAATTATCGAATGTAATTCACTTGCTGGCACGCGTTGAATCCCAGCATGTTTTTGACATCCTTGGCAACCTTTGGAAAATTCTATGCAATCTTTTAGCATAGTTGGCCAATATACACCTTGCCGAAATAAAAGCCACTTCATTTTATGGCCTGCTTGGTGTGTTCCACATACCCCACTATGAGTATTGGAAACAACCGCATATGCCTCTGTTTCTCCAAGGCATTTGAGTAAAACTCCCTTTGGAGTCTTTTTGAACAAATCGTTCCCCACAATCACATAACTCAAAGCTCTATACTTTATCTTTCGACAATTTATCCCATCAGGGTTTTCCAGATAATTGACTATTGGTTTTCGCCAATCATCATCAGTTAAATTGTTAATAACAAAAATTTCGACCAAATTCGTACCTTGTGCGTGTCCGTTAGACGCTTCTACCCCCCCAAGTTTTGGTATTAACAATTTCTTAGAAGGAACTTCTCTCGAACTACGCTTATTCCTGATCTCGATCATTTCTTGCATTTGTTCTTTTGAAACCTTGTACCCTAAAGCCATTTGGGCTAGATCATTCGCTTCTTGATTCTCCATCCGAGAAATGTGTTGTATTTCAACATGAGTGAAACATTTGAGTAGTGCATTTGCAGCGGCGTAGTACATGATCAAGTTTTCTTTAGCACATTTATACTCTTTTGTTAATAGTTTTAACACTAATTCTGAATCACCCTTTATCCTGACATATTTTGCCCCCAGTTCGAGCAAAATCTCCAAACCAGTGATTAAGGCTTCGTATTCAGCCTCGTTATTCGAACAAAACTGGTTAATTCGAAATTTATACTTTGTTGGAACGTTTTTTGGCGAAACGATCATAATTCCAATCCCAGTGCCGTTTTTATGGCTAGATCCATTGAAATACAACTTCCAAAGTTGGTTACTAACACCATTTAATGATGGTTCCACTACCGAATGGTCAGCAATGAAATCAGCCACAATCTGGCCTTTAACAGATTTCAATGACTAGTAAGTTAATGAATATTCTGTAAGTTCTAAGGCCCACTTACCAACTCTGCTATGCAAAATTGGTTTCGATAACATGTGTTTAATTATATCGAAATGAGAGTAAACATAAACATCAAAAGGTTTTATATAATGCTTCAGTTTTGTATAAGAGAAATACAGACAAAGACACAACTTCTCGCTTGGATGATGCCTTGTTTCAGCATCATTTAATATCTTACTAAGATAATAAATGGCTCTTTGTACGCCATTTTCATCTTCTTGCGCTAACATACTTCCTATAGTTCATTCAGGCGCTGCAATGTACAATTTCATACCCCTATTCTTAAGAAGAGGTGAAAGGATAGGAAGACTAGTCAAATATGACTTGATTTCTTGGAAAGTCTTTTGGTGTTCTGGTTCCCATTTGAACACATCTTCTTTCTTCAGGCGAAGCAGTGGCGAAAAAGCCTGCGTTTTGCCACATAGATTTGATATAAATCTTATGAGAAAGTTGATTTTTCCTAACAAGGACTGCAACTCTTTCTTTGTCGAAGGAGCCTTGGTCTCCATAATTACTTTGGTTTTGTTCTGGTCGATTTCGATTCTTGTCTTATGTACAACTAAACCTAAAAAGTCACTGCACAAACATCAAACACACATTTTAAAGGATTCATTTTCAATCCATATTGTCTAATCCTTTCGAATGATTGACGAAGGTGATTCAGGTGATCATCCTCTGAAGATGATTTTACTACTACGATATCATCTATATAGACTTGCATGAATTTTTCGATGAAGTCATGAAACATTGAATTCATTGCTCTTTGATATGTAGCACTAGCATTTTTTTGGCCAAATGACATAACTAGCCATTCATAACAGCCTAAAGCTCCTAGACATCAAAATGCAGTTTTCGATACCATTAAGCATACATAAATATTCAAATCCTACTGCCGAATCAACTAGCATTTCTGCCACAAGCATAGGGTATTCATCTTTGGGAGTAGCCAAATTTAAATCCCTAAACTCAATACAAACTCTAATAGTTCCATTTTTCTTTTTAACAGGGACTATGTTTGCTAACCAATCTACATACCTTGCAGTTCGGATGAACTTGCTTTTCAAGAGTCTTTCGATCTCTTCTTTGATTTTCGACAGAATTTGTGGTGCAAATCTCCTAGGAATCTGCTTCACTGGTTTCTTATCAAGTCGAATAGGCAGTTTCAATTCCACCATTTCCCGGTTCAAACCCGGCATTTCATTGTAATCCCAAGCGAAACAATCTTTGTATTCCTTTAAAAGCTCAACAATTCGATCTCTGAATTCCTTGGTAATCTTGGCACTAACATAAGTTGGCTTTTAGACCGAGGCATCCCCTAAGTCTACCTCTTCTAGAGGATCTTGCACCTTCATTTTTGTAGTAGATTCCAACGGATCTTCTTCGAAACCCAAAGGCTTGTCATCATATATGCAATCTAACCTTTGGTCGTTAGTGAGGTCATCATTGGTCTCTTCTACTAAAGTCTCGACCACCTCTTTTTGCAGAATTTTGGCCTCTTTAGCCGTATTTAATTTTGTTCTCGGCCACCTCATGGTAACCTTACAAGGAGAAAAGAAGAGATGGAATGGAAGCAAGCCATGATGTCTCAATGATCTTGTGAACCCCTTTAATCCTTATGCTCCTTGCTCCTTAAGGGTCTCTCTGAGTTTTCCCCTGTTTTTCTCTCCCTAGGATAGCATAAATTCTAATAATAATGTTTCTGAAATGAGAAGAGAGGCTTTTATACTTTTGCTGAATTTTGCTTTCTTGCCAAGCAGGATTTTTATCCCTATGGCGACATCAGCTTTCTTTGTCAGTGGGTTTCTGCCACGTCATCATCCACTTGCCTCAAACCGCCTTATCTTGCCCAGTAGGACATTTCTCGCCATGGCGACATATGATCTTGGAAAACATGGGTTTTGGAACTTCATTCCTGCCATGGCGACATTTTGTTGCTCGGGCAACATCTTGCTAGGCAGGATTTTGTCGCCATAGAGACAGGTTTTGGTCAAACAGGTCAGAGGACCTGTAATTCTTGCCAGGCAGGAAATGTTGTGCCTGGCAAGGCATGATAGTTGCAGACCAAAATGTTATGCTTGCACAATTGGGTTTAAGTAAGACACAAGGAGTATAAAAATGTATTTTCTCATTATTTCTTGGTTTTTCCTTGGAAAACTTGTAAAACAAGTAACCAAAAGTACTTAATATGAATCATCAAATTAACACTTTCTAGCACTTATCAAGGGTATAGAGCTGAAAATTTCCTTAATCATGATAGAAGGGTATAGTTCACCTCTTGCCATAGCGACTTGTGCAGATCTTGATGATGATTTAGAGAAGGAAGGATGGGATATGAGGGGATTCATAAGGGTATATGAAAGTGGAATTTTTTTTTGCGAAAAAGAAGGTTGAATCATTATGTTTTGTTTCCTCCTTCTCTCGCCCTCCTCCATTTACTCTTGGCCTCTTTGCCCCAAATATTCTTGTAATTCCTTCTCTCCTTTCTCTCCCGCTCTTGTCTCATCGTTGTCGTTGCTTCGAACTAGCGGTTTTTATTCTTATTCCTTTGTCAACCCCATTCGATCTTTCTTCAAAAATACCATCAACACAATTCTTCTTTTTCTTCTCTCTCTGTTTTTAGGAATCACATCAACCATTACTTGAGTCCTTTGCCACTTGTATGTAACCTTAAAGGTGACAAAAATCTTCAAAAGCAACAAGTACTATCCTACACAAATTTCAGGTCCCATACGTCTATTGACAAATTTTTATAAATAGAATCAGTATAAGGTTTAAGGTACAATGTTTTTATTACCATAACGTTGTCATTTTTTATATGGTAATGACAACGTTCTGACAATGAACACATTGTACTTTAAATCTTACACTGATATTATTTATCTGAAGTTGTTATTCGATGTATGACACCTGGAAGGCTAGCAGGGTTGTGTTAGTTCTATGAAGATTTGCGACACCGTTACAAGTGGCAACAGACTCAAGTAAGGGCACTTGTAATACGATGGCTTAAATATACGATTAGTCTCGATGTATTATTAATATGTGACCTTTAGTGCTATTAAGTAGCTTACCTCCTATTTTGTTTACCACTTACATCATTTTTTAATCTGAAAATGAATTATTATTATTATTATTATTATTAGTATATTTATTATTATTATTATTATAATAGAATCTCATCAATTACATAAAAGGAAAAAGCTTTTGATCGATTGGAAAGGATATGAAACAGAATTTTGTTGTGTGTTAGATTGCTAAGGTGGAGACTTCAAAGGTTCTTCTAAGGTGGCCTGGATGAGTGTTGAATTCATTTACTACAAACCACAAGAGGTTTTCCGATGCAATGAGAACATTGGCTGAGCCGGAGAACAGCAGGAATGTAATGGCTGGGTTAGTGTCACTGATATACGGCGGAGACAATGCTTTGTGATATATATTACTACGCTCTTCATGACGAGCGCGCTAACAGAGTTGCACGGAATTGTTATCATGAAAAGACTTTAGGACAGGTAGTAAGTCCATCCTTTTTCAAATGTGTACTTATTACGGTCAAGTGCATGTTTGTGCTTTGTGCATACATTATATTATGTTCGTGAATGTATAATTTTAATAGATTCAATGTCCCTGCTTTCAAGAAATTCCCGTTTTATTTTTCATAAAAATTATTTAAAATAAATGTTGATCTGAATCACAGTTTAGACTCAAGTGCATGTTTGTGCTTAGTGCATACATTATATAAGTCTTTACATTCATATTGAGTAGTGTCGATCAGTTTTGAAGTACAATAGTATTTCAGTTTTGCTGCGCAATTAATTACATTTGATATGCATTACAATACATTGGTATTTTTTGTGCTGATATTGTTTACTGTCCTAGACACTAACCTGATCGAGTAATTTCTTGTTAATTGGAATATAATATCTTGACGTGTTACTAATTTTTGACCTTTAGTATTATTAAGTAACTTTTCTCCTATTTTGTCTACTAATTTCTCTAAGTGTTCTGAGTTGATGATGTCCAATAGCAATTATATTAATTAAAAGGGCTAAGCCAAGAAGATCCAATGCATAAGATGGTTTATTTTATAGCTACCATGAGAACGTGTTAGGTTAAAAAAATTGAATTCCAAATTAAAGGAAAGCCATGAGAGTGGGTAATATATGCATGTCTTCTCATTAACTTTGCAACAAACTTCCTACTAAACTAAATAGTAACTAATGAGCTACTTTGTAATTTGAATCATATGAGAATGACAATAAGAGAATTAAGAGAGTAATACCAAAAGATTTATAGCTCATTGGAAATCGCAAATGGCAAAACAAAAGTTGCAAAGATAAATAAATAAATTGTGGTAATGGATATTTGGAGAAACCGTAAATTTACATTTTAATGGAGTATATGTAATTACATATACATGGACCGACGTCTTTAAAAAAAACATATATGGACCGACATGTTAGCTCTAATAGGTTTTTCTGTAAGTCTTAACCTAATTTATTTATATTAATGGGCTTTTTAATAAGCATGAGCATAATCTTCTTTAAGAATAAAAAATAAGCATGAGTCTAATCTCTTTACTAAATAAGGTAGGCTGAAATTGACTTTAAGTAAGCTGAGTTATAGACTCCTGACGAACGATCTGACATGTTCCCACCGCAAAGGAGAATGACAGCAAGTGATTTAATAAATAAGCTTTGAAACCAAATAATCTATCATATTTAACTAAATAGTATATATGTACAATAATATTTCACCTAAAAAAATGTACATTAATAGATAAGTTTTTGCCATCACCGACTAAATAGTACCATGTAAGCTCAATTTATTCTCACTGCAACCTCTAAACCACTTCCCATTGAAATTTAATACAACCTTTAATTTCGAAATGGTGGTTGTATAGGTCTTACTAGAGGCCCCAGTGTATGGTTAAAGTATTTATTAGAGGACCCGTGTTTGTGCATGGCTATTCAACCCCTTTAGGTTAAATGACAATTTCAACTTTACAATTTTTAGGTTAAACCCCTTTAGCCTAGTAATATTTTCCAGCAAAAATTCGCCAAATCCAACCTTCTGTAAAAAAAAATATAAAAAATTTCATTGCAAACAAGTACATGTAGACATGGTAGAATATGTAAACAAGTACATTTTTTAAGCCCATTATCACTCGGACCAAGTGACATATTAGCAAAATAAAAATGTCACAAAATAAGTGTTACTGTTTTTTTTCTTCCAATTCTATCTCAAAATCATACTCTTTCACCATGCATTTCTGCAAATACTTGTATTTTTGTTGTCTATAGACAAAGTGACAAACATCTTAAAACTCACATAAAAACATGAGTGAAGAAGTTCAGCCTAACAATTCGACATTTCCACAGTTATCACTCAGTTATAATTTACACAACTACTATGATCTTCAACTAATCTACGACCTTTCCTAATAGTTACAAAATATACGCATTATCAATTTGAGACAAAGAAAGTATCTAAAAATGAGACTTGAGCTACAATTTCATAAAATTTAAATGCATATGATATTCAAATTAACAAATCAACACATTTCTCCCATCTTGTACCAAAATTTAATATAATATATTAAAAAAAACATTTTTCTATCTTACAACAAAAAGTTGACAACAAAAAACAAAACCCAATTTGATTTTTCATTTCATATACCTTCCATTTTATTTTATTACTGAAAAATATATGTAGTCGAATTACATTCTCTGATCTGTAACACTAGGTCAGGGGTTTGTCGTTTGATTATGATTCTTGGAGTTAAAGTTTTGAAATTTTGATTTATTTTACCATGGTGTTGAGAACTTAATTTGTTTCATTTGAAATTGATGAACAATTCTGGTGCCGAATTATGATCTATGTTTTATAAATAATGAAATGTCAAGTATGTGTGACATTTGTATTATTAAATATATATTTTTATTTAATAATCCAAAATCGGGGTCATAGGATATTACAGTGGTGATGTATGAAAAAATATATGTTGAAAGAAATAACTTCTAAAATAAATCTTTGTTTTCTCATGTTTATTTTTTCTGTTGTTAATTATAGTCGATTAGTTTGACTCTTCAAAACAAAAATATTGACGTGGCAGAGTTCTTGCTAGCAACATTTACAAGAAAGTAGAAAAGTCTTTCATTTAACAATTAAACCAAAACCATGCATAAACACAGGAGCTGTAATGAAAATTTAACCTAAATGTACCTATACCAACCACCATTTCAAAATTAAAGGTTGTATTAAATTTCAAAGTGAAGTGGGTGAGAGGTTGCAGTGAGAATAAATTGTGCTTACATAGCACTATTTAGTCGGTGATGGAAAGTTTGTTTTTTTAGGGATATATTATTGCACATATATGCTATTTAGTTTAATATGATAGATTATTTGGTTTCAAAACTTATTTATTAAAGGGAAAGGTTAACAAACTGCTCCTAGAGCACTTTTAAGGATCAATGTTTATTCATTATATATTATTATAATATTGTTTGAAGTCTCACATTGCTAAAATTTGAAGTAATAATCAAGTTTATTTAACAATTACTTTCTCCTGACAATGCTAACAATACATCATCTGAAAGAGAACAACTTTTCTACTCACTGAGAAAATGAACGGACATGATGTTGTTTTTCCAATTTTGTTTTTTCCCCTTCATTGCCATGTACCTTCACAACATGTTTTTTCCCTGCTGTTATGACTTTTTCCCCACTGTCACGTAGTTTTCCTCACTGCCATGCACTAAATATTTTTTACAAGTTGCATGAGAACTGCAACCACCGATTTAATAAATAGCCCTTGAAAACAAATAATAACGCATATTCAACTTCCAAAAGCAAAGTCTATCTCCAAACCAAACCTTGTTTCATTTCTGTTCTCATACCTACAAAATGGCTGAAGCTTTACTTGGAATCGTGATAGAAAACCTTGGATCTTTTGTTAAAGAGGAGCTTGCATCCTTTTTGGGTGTTGGGGAATTAACCCAAAGGCTATCTAGTAATCTCTCTGCAATCCGTGCTAACCTAAAAGATGCTGAAGAGAAGAAAATAACAAAGGATGGTGTGAAAGACTGGGTGCAGAAGCTGACTGATGCTGCTTATGTGCTTGAGGATATATTGGATGAATGTTCAATAACCTTAAAAGCACATGGAGACAACAAGTGCATCACTAGTTTCCATCCTATGAAGATCTTGGCTCGTCGCAACATTGGAAAGAGGATGAAGGAGATTGCTAAAAAGATTGATGATATTGCTAAAGAAAGGATCGATTTTGGATTTCAACAAGTGGGACTCACAGAGGAGCACCAACGAGGAGATGATGAATGGCGCCAAACTACTTCTGCCGTCACTGAACCGAAACTATATGGAAGAGACAAAGATAAAGAGCAGATTGTTGAGTTTCTTCTAAGACATGCCAGTGACAGTGAAGAACTCCCTGTTTATTCCATCGTTGGCCACGGAGGATATGGAAAAACAGCACTTGGTCAAACGGTCTTCAATGATGAAAGGGTGAAGACACATTTTGACTTGACAATATGGGTGTGTGTTGCCGGTGATTTCAGTAGGATGAAAGTTCTAGAGTCTGTCATAGAAAACACCAATGGAAAAAATCCACATCTCTCAACTTTAGAGTCAATGCAAAAAAATCTTCAAGAAATTTTGCAAAACAAAAGGTATTTACTTGTTCTTGATGATGTGTGGACTGAAGACCAAGAGGAATGGAATAAGTTCAGGTCTGTGCTGCAACATGGAAATGGAGCGAAAGGTGCATCAATTTTGGTCACTACCAGACATGACAATGTTGCATCCGTTATTGGAACTTATCAAGCTCATCATTTGGTAGGCTTATCAGAGGATGACATCTGGTCTTTGTTCGAACAACAAGCTTTCGGTGCAAATAGAGGAGAGTATGCAGAGCTTGTGGTAATAGGTAAGAAGATAGTGAGAAAATGTATGGGTTCACCTCTTGCTGCTAAAGTACTGGGAAGCAGTTTGCGCGTTACAAGCAACGAACATCAATGGATTTCTGTACTGGAAAGTGAGTTTTGGAATTTACCTGAGGTTCATCCTATCATGTCTGCTTTGAGAATAAGCTACTTTCACTTGAAATTGTCATTGAGGCCATGTTTTACTTTCTGTGCTGTTTTTCCTAAGGGTTTTGAAATGGTGAAGGAAAATATCATTCATCTTTGGATGGCTAATGGACTTGTTACATCTAGAGGAAATTTACAGATGGAGCATGTTGGTGATGAGGTATGGAATCAATTATGGCAAAGATCATTTTTTCAAGAAGTTAAATCTGATTTAGCAGGTAACATTACATTCAAAATACATGATTTTCTCCATGATTTAGCAAAGTCTATTATGGGAGATGAATGTATTTCTGATGATGTTTCAAACTTGAATAATTTGTCAGTTAGAGTTCACCATTTAAGTCTCTTTGATAAAAAATCAAAACATGACTACATGATTCCCTTCCAAAAAGTTGATTCCTTGCGAACCTTTCTCGAGTATAAACCACCCTCCAAGAATTTAGATGTGTTGCTATCAAGTACTTCTCTTCGAGCTTTTTGTTCAAGTTCTTCTCAACTCTTAGCGTTGAAGAGTTTAATACATTTGAGGTACTTAGAATTTTCTCGAAGTAAGATCACAACCTTGCCAGATTCTATTTGTAGGCTGCTGAAATTGCAAACACTTAAACTTCAAGATTGTGATTATCTTTCTAGTTTTCCCAAACAATTGACAAAATTGCAGGACCT